>ERZ808277.48-NODE-48-length-88438-cov-26.735164_pt1 | contig 88438 bp, 52 predicted proteins | sample MGYA00521240_ERZ808277 | MGnify/ENA primary metagenome ERZ808277 (study PRJEB31516, sample SAMN03275599) | gut metagenome | biome: mammalia-associated habitat; material: feces | host: Papio cynocephalus | place: Kenya | collected 2012-07-17 ... | reverse complement strand
TCCCTCCAGCTCCACAAATAAAGGGTAGTAGGATACAGACTACGCAGCGAAAAGGAATTACGGAAGTATCTTGAGAGGTCGAAATGATGCAACGGATTGTTCATCTATCATGGCATCATTTCTTTTTGTTTTATACCCACAGGTTTCTTTTGAAGGGCAGTTCTCACTGCCGTATCGGGCTGTAAACAGAGTTGTCCTGCCTATAGAATAACATCAAACAAAACTGCTATGAGACGGATAACAGCCATATTATGTACTATTGTCATGGGGTATTCCCTGCTACAGGCACAAGAAGAGGTACCATTTGAGACAAGCACTTTACCAGAAGGCATGCGATTCGAGTACAGGAATGACACCTTGTTTGTCACGTGTCAGTCGGACGAATTGCCAAGACATCTCGTTGTGAAAACCGAGGACAGAGCCAATGTTTACAAGCGCATACTAAACGATGCCACAGACGACCTAATGGAAGATCATCCGGCAGACGATATTTACAACTCCATCTGGACACGGGAAAAGGTTAATCCGTACCGGTTGCCCATTGATTCTCTGCAAGACTCCATATTGATTGACTGCAAAGGCTGGGTTTTGCCGGCAAAAGGTCATATAACCTCCAAGTTCGGTCCCCGCAAATACCGCTACCACTATGGCACAGATCTAAAAGTACAGACCGGTGACACCATCTATTGCAGTTGGGATGGGCAGGTGCGCATTGTCAAATACGAGCCAAGAGGGTACGGGAACTACGTGGTAGTAAGGCATGATAACGGGTTAGAGACCGTGTATGCACACTTGTCGCGAGTATTTGTGGAGGAGAACGAGCGTATTACTGCCAATGAAATAATCGGCTTAGGCGGGAATACAGGGCGAAGTACGGGTTCGCACCTGCACTATGAGATCCGTTACTTAGGCAATGCCATCAATCCCGAGTTGTTCATAGATTTTTCAACAGGGGCACTTCGCGACAGCACGCACCTGATCACCAAACGCAAGACGTTCTACCACCAGCAACAGATTAAAGAACTTCAACAAGCCAAATACTACACCATCCGTCCGGGGGACAATCTGTCGATGCTGGCAAGACGAAACGGCACTACCGTGGGCGCACTATGCCGGCTGAACGGCATCAAGGAGAGCAGTGTACTTCGTATCGGACAGAGAATCCGCGTGAGATGAGGACACTTGCCAATACACTATAAACCGATTGCAAGCACAAAACGGATCCACAGAGACAGCATAGCACGAGTATTTCTGCACGGCTACCACACAATGATTCAGCGGGGAGTTCTGATCAATTGACTATTGTTGCGTGGGTTGCATGATATAGAGACGATCACCACGATGCAAGACCTGGTCGGTTTTGAGAGAGAAATACTCTCCCTTGTTTGCCACAAGGGCAGGATTCAAGTCCACACGTATCCCGTCAGCCACACATTCATAGGCACCCGTTGTCTCGCCAGTTACCAACAATTCATCTCCTTGATGGACAGGTGCGGCTTCGACACAGAACTCCGCCACAGAGATATTCTTGAAATAGTTGGTACATTTGCCGGCATAGACTTTACGCCGGGTAGCCCGACTTCCGTAGTCTTTTGTCCATTCCCCCAACCGCTGCCCCAGATAGTACCCATTCCAGAAGCCCCTGTTGAAGACACGAGCCAACCGTTCGTCCCACGCCCGAATTTTCTCCTCTGTGTAAGTTCCTGCAAAATAACTCTCAATAGCCTCTTTGTAACATTCCACAACCGTCTTTACATATTCAGGTCCTCGCGCTCTCCCCTCAATTTTGAAGACTGAGACTCCCGCATCAAGCATTTTGTTGATAAAGTGGATGGTCTTGAGGTCTTTGGGAGACATGATGTATTGGTTGTCGATATCCAATTCGATGTCGGATTCTTTGTCTCTGATCGTATAGCCACGGCGGCAAACCTGCATACAAGCCCCCCGATTGGCACTTGCATTCATGTGATGGAGACTCAGATAGCATTTCCCGCTGACAGCCATACACAACGCCCCATGGCAGAACATCTCAATGCGTACAGGATTGCCATGCCTGCCGCAGATATGCTGACTGACTATATCCTTATGAATGGAAGCGACCTGCTCCATATTCAATTCCCGTGCAAGAACGACGACATCGGCGAATCGGGCATAAAAGCGCAACGCCTCCGTATTGGCAATGTTGAGTTGCGTAGAGAGGTGTACCTCGACCCCTTGCGCATTGGCATACTGCATAACGGCGATATCGGAAGCGATAACGGCATCCACCCGCGCCTCTTTGGCATTATCCACGATCGTCCGCATGAGCGGAAGATCCTCGGGATACATCACCGTATTGAGCGTCAGATAGGTCTTGACGTTTGCGTCCTTGCATACAGCAACAATCCGGTGAAGATCCTCCGTCGTAAAATTAGCAGACGAGCGCGCCCTCATGTTAAGGTATTCAATACCGAAATAGACAGAATCGGCACCCGCCTGAATAGCAGCCGACAGACTCTCCCAACAACCAACGGGAGCCATTATCTCATAGTTCTTCATAACGCGACAAAATCATTTAGGGGTCTTGGTGTAAAGGAATATGCCTATTGCCAAGAATATAAAATCAGGAAGCCATACCGCCATGAAAGGAGACATCACTCCTGATACGGAGAATGTGGTGGAGACGGTGGAGAACAAAATGTACAACGCACTCAGCGTGAGCCCGACTCCCAGGTTTTTCCCCATACCGCCACGCACTTTCTTGGAAGAGAGCGTTACGCCCAAGAGCGTCATAATGAACGCACCGACGGGAGAGGCAAAACGCTTCCACCATTCGGTTTCGAAGGCCTGCAAGTTTCCTGCGCCCCGTTTACGCTGTTTCTGCATATAGTTCCACAACTCGGGATTGGTCATTTGCTGTGCTTCTTCCGCCGTAATAAACAGTTCATCGGGCAGCACGGAAATAACCGTATCCAAGCGTTCCCCTTTTGTGATCGTTTCCCGCAGTCCGTCAAAATCGCGCCTCACATATCGTTCGAAATGCCAATTGTAAGCAGAGTCGTTGAATATACGATCGGCTGTAATGCGCGATGTGAGTGTCTTTCCGTCGAAATGTTCCAGGGACGCCCTATAGCCCGAACGTGTGCGTATCTGGAAGGTCTCGATATAAAGGATTGTACCCGGTTCCACCTCCATCTGGATATTGCGTGCATTCTCTGTCTTGAACTTCTGGATATACTTATCCTGAAAGTCAAGCATCTCACCCGAAGCAGGCGGTATGACATATCCTCCCAACCAGAAAGAGAGCGCAAAAAGGAAAGCGGCGGACAGAAGATAGGGTACCATCAAGCGGCGGAAACTAATCCCAGACGCCAGCATGGCTATAATCTCCGAATTACCAGCCAATTTGCTCGTGAAGAAGATGACGGATATGAATATGAACAAGGGGGAGAACATATTCATATAGTAGGGTATGAAGTTGAGGTAGTAATCGAAGATTATCTCTCTGAGCGGCACCTGTTCATCATAGAAATTGTCCATTTTCTCGGTGAGATCGAAGACTATGGCAATGCTCAAGATGAGGACGATTGAGAAAAAGAACGTCCCAAGAAACTTTCGTATTATATACCAATCGAGTTTCTTCATCAAGAATTTGTCAAGCACCTACAGGCGCACGGTTATACGCTTCATCATATCATCTTTCCACGGTTTAAAGTCGCCTTGCAGAATATGCGAGCGTGCTTCTGTGACCAACCAGAGATAGAAAGCCAGATTGTGAATGGAAAGAATCTCCAATCCCAACATCTCCCCCGAATGGATAAGGTGCCGGACATAGGCGCGCGAATATGCATGGTCGACAAAAGAAGTGCCGTCCGGATCAAGGTCGGCAAAATCGTCTTCCCATTTTTTGTTGCGCATATTCATTACACCATTGCGCGTAAAAATCATGCCATTGCGTCCATTGCGCGTCGGCATAACGCAATCGAACATATCAACCCCCCGTTCAATGGCCTGCAGTATATTCCAAGGAGTTCCTACTCCCATAAGGTAGCGAGGTTTGTTCTGCGGCAGGATGTCGTTGACCACTTCTATCATCTCGTACATCTTATCTTCCGGTTCCCCGACCGCCAAACCGCCAATGGCATAACCGTCTCTATCCAAATCCGCCAAGCGTTGAGCCGCTTCCCTGCGCAGGTCGGGATAGACACACCCTTGCACTATGGGGAACAGGTGTTGGTTATACCGATAGAGCGGCTCTGTGGAATCGAACCGTGCAATACACCTGTCCAACCAGCGGTTGGTGCGTTCCATGGAATGTTTTGCGTAGGTGTAATCGGCAGTACCCGGTGTACACTCATCGAATGCCATCACGATGTCGGCACCAATTTGCCGCTCGATGTCCATGACGTTTTCGGGTGTAAAGAAAAGTTTGCGTCCGTCGATATGCGAGGAAAAAGTGACGCCCTCTTCCGTCATTTTCCGTATCTGCGTCAGAGAGAACACCTGATAGCCTCCCGAATCGGTAAGAACCGGTCTATCCCACCGTTCAAAGCGATGCAGCCCCCCTGCCTTCTGCAGGATATCCGTACCCGGGCGCAAATAGAGATGATAGGTGTTACCCAATATGATTTGTGCCTTGATATCATCGGTGAGTTCGCGGAAATGCACTCCTTTCACGGTAGCCACCGTACCCACCGGCATAAAGATGGGCGTGAGTATATCTCCATGATCGGTATGGACTACGCCTGCCCGTGCGGACGAATTGATGTCGGTATGTTGCAGTTGGAAAAACATTCGGTTCAGTTCAAGAGGTGATTTCCGGCATCAGGAAAGACGATCTTCGGTTTATGACCGGCGGCTTCCTGCTCCGTCATCAAAGCATAAGCCATTATAATAACTATATCGCCGGGGTGCACCAAATGCGCGGCAGCACCATTCATACATATACAGCCGGAACCTCTTTCGCCGGGGATAACATAGGTTTCAAGACGTGCACCATTCGTATTGTCCACTACAGCCACTTTTTCGTTAGGAAAAATACCCACTGCATCCATGAGATCCTGATCAATTGTGATACTCCCTATATAGTCCAAGTTCGCCTGCGTTACCTTCACACGGTGGATCTTTGATTTCAGAATTGTAAGAAACATAGGTTATTGTGATTACAGGCTGCAAAGGTACAACATTTTATTCAATAAAGAAAAGAGCATTTACAGGTCAGGACGACCGCAGCGAAATCATAGCATCGGCGGTGCGCAGGGCGGAAGACAAGACACACCGGCATATACCACAGAAAAAATTGCACTACTTTGCAGACTCCATGAACAATCTGTCCCGGAGTTTTTCCATTAATGCCATTAACGCATTATCACCCCCCCCATTATTCAACCGATCACCACCAGCAAACCGTCTTAGGAAACAAGTTTTTCACGATTTGACTATTTGCGATGTATTTGTCATCTCTCACCAAGGGGTCGGTGAGGTGTGCTTGAGGTTCCGACGAGGGGTCGTGGGATGCATCATTTGGCAATCAGACCTCCCCACCCCCTCCAAAGGAGGGGCATAACTTTTCCAATCCCCCTCAAGGCGGGAGTTTGTTTCCGACTTACGGATTTACAAATCAAAGGCGTTATATTTCTGTTGATGGTTCGATGAGATTTCAACAGGATTCACAAATCGGCATTTGACAATCAGACAACCAAGAGGGAGATGGTAAGAAGGATTGGGCTAATGGTGAGAATAGGTCGGATAAGGAGTATAACGGGTGAAACTATTATAGAAGTTGCGGGTAACAACCGTCTAATGCGACCAATGGTTATTCACTATAGACGTTTTAGTTGATCAAGAAGTTCTATAGTTTAAGGAATTGAGTCATGAGAGGTTAGGCTAATTGGACGAATAGGACGAGCGGGAATAATAAGCAACCCATTTTTATACCCCCATTAGCGTTCCTATTTAATAAAATTGCACAATTTAAACATTTGTTGTAATTCTGCGGTTGCTAACATCTTGCGTGGTAAGGGAAGCGGTGGGCAATGTATATACCTGACCGACAAACCGTTGCAATGCAGCCGTTGGCAGACATATAGATAAAAAGGCGTTTATTAGCGCTTGTTTTGGTCGTTAGAAATCCTGCAAAGTTTCAAGTACCCGAAACAAGAGGTGCAATAAACGTTCATTGGCGTGTATGAATGTACCATAACTTCTGATGAAGGTAATGGTATCTTGTACATATCGGGCGTGGGCAGTTGTTGTTTATTCTTGTGTACAAGGTATTTCCAGAACCTCAGGATGAAGAATAAGCAGAGATGATGGCTCCACGCTTTTGGTTTATTCTAATTTGTAGGAACAGGAGCCATTCTTACACAAAAACAAATGTATTATGAGAACACATTCTGTTCTGTATGGCACGCTGATTTTGTGTGCAAGTATGTTGGCTTCCTGCGGGGGGACTTTCAAGTATGTACAAATCTGTACGGCTAAATCAATTGACAATGCAACTACCGCTCAAAGCACAGACGAGGGTTTGTTGTATGAGAATGAAGATTGTATCGTGAAATATAATCTTTGGAGCAATGGCGGTGACGCAGGTTTTGTATTTTATAACAAGACTGACAAAGTCATCCATATCGACCTAAGTCAAACATTCTTAATAAAAAACGGAGTAGCGTATGATTATTATACCCCGCAAACCATCACCCAAACAAACAGTAGCAGCGTAGGTGTTGCCACATCTGCCACGTATGCGGAGTCATATTCCGCAGCAGGGCATGCTGCTGCAGGCGCGAAAGTGGGTGTTGCAGCCACGAACGGCAGTGTAGCCGTAGGTGCTAGTAAATCCGCTGCTGTTGGTGCATCGTGGGGTGCTGCTATATTTGGAAGCCTGACCGCAACCAACACGGCAAATTATGGTGCTGCAACCAGTGTTGCAACCACAGAACAACCGATTTTGTCTATTCCTCCGAAATCCTCAAAAGTAGTATCAGGTTATGCTATTTCAAAAGGTTTGATACTCGATTGCGACTTGAACAAGTACCCTGCCAATTCTGCAAAATTAACATTCGATGAGGATAGTTCACCTTTGACATTTGCCAACTATATCACCTATTCTGTCGGAGAACAGCAAGAAAATAAAGTCATCGAAAACAAGTTCTACATTGCGGAGGTTGCCAATTATGCAGAACCTTATATTCTAAAATATACGGAGCGGGCAAAGACGTGCGAAAATGTTTTGTCGCCGGAAGAAAAACAGCAACAGAAAGGTACACCGCGATTATATGATGCATACATAAATGTGACAGGCGAAAACAATTTCTACATCACATACTCTGTTAATAGCAAGACCACATTATATACTACACCTAAAGGCGGTAAACGGTATTATTGGAATGTTAACTATAAAGGCTATCTACCATCTGGTACGGTGGTACAGTAGATACACCTTACAGGCATCTTTATATTGCATATACCAACCTCGGTTTTCCACTACGGAAAACCGAGGTTGTTTGTTCTATACAAATAGCGTTAGAGGGTATATATCAAAGGAAAATAAGTGCATTAGACTTACACACAAAGCGGAAAATAAGTGCATTAGACTTGCGTAATTCGTGATAAATCAGTACTTTTGCATCGAATTGTATTTTTGATAGCATGGAAGAGCAAATAATACTGCAAGTAGTAGCCGACCAGCAGCAGGAAATAGAGCGTATGCGCCCCTCTTCATGGGTGAAACGTATGGAGGAGCAGTGGTTTGACCTGCAAAGTCCGTTGGCACAAATAGTGATAGGTGTGCGCCGAAGCGGAAAGTCCGTACTTTGCCACAAAGTGTTACGCGAAGCAAAGATAAACTACGCATTTGTAAACTTTGACGACGACCGTTTGGCAAATATCCGCATTGATGACCTCAACACGGTTTTGATATGCCTGTATCGCGTGTATGGCAACTTTGAGTACTTGTTTTTGGACGAGGTGCAGAATGTGGACGGTTGGCATCTGTTTGTCAACCGGCTCTTGCGCCAGGGGGTGCACACTGTAGTAACGGGCAGCAATGCCAAACTATTGAGTGCCGAACTGGCAACCCACTTGGCAGGGAGGTACAACGAGATACGGCTCTTCCCGTTCTCATTTGCAGAGTATTGCGATGCGAATAAAATTGATACAACCTCTTTGACTACGCAGGCTCTTGCCTTTCGGCAGGAAGGGTTGTTGCGTTACTTGCAAGACGGCGGTTTCCCTGAGTTGTTGCACGTGCGTAACAAACGGGGATATGTGCTACAATTGGTGAACGTAATAATCCACAAGGATATTCGCGAACGTTACCATATTCGTCTTGTGGCAGCGTTGGAGTGCTTGGCGAACTACCTCATGGATAATTTCTGCCACGAGGTAGTACGTAAGAATATCGCCACGACGTGCGGTATCACCTCTTTTCGGACCATAGACAACTATATTGCTTACCTGCGGCAAGCATACTTGTTGTTAGGGCTGCACAAGTACTCTTTCAAAGCCAAAGAGCGCATCACGCAAGAGAAAAACTACGTGATAGACGTGGCATTATTGAGCAATCGCAGTAGTGTACTATCCATAGAGAACCTCGGTTGGCGGTTGGAAAATGTGGTGTATATAGAATTGCTTCGGCGTGCTGCTGCCAATTTTAGGGACATTTTCTACTATAAACATCCCAAAACGCAAAAGGAAGTGGACTTTGTGGTATGTGAACGCAGCCGCGTTGTGGAACTGATACAGGTCTGCTATGCGCTGTCGGATAGCAAGACCTACAATCATGAAACCTCTGCGCTATGGCTGGCAGCAAAACAATTGCATTGCTCCAATCTGACACTGATTGTCTTGGAGGGCGAGAAGAAGGAGATTGTACAAGATGATATGACTATATATGTCATTCCCGCATTGGAGTGGTTGTTGAAATAGCAGTTGCGAGACGGTAGGAAAATAAGTGCATTCGGTTTGCATCCATGTGCAAAGACAGACAGAAGTCAGACAGAAGGTAGAATGACTTTATTTGCGAGTGTAGCGGAACTCAGATGTTGCCAATTCAAAAAGAATCCGTACCTTTGTCCTGATTTTCCGCATAGGCAGTCCACCTGGAAAATACGTAATACACAAAGGAATCAGAATGGAAGAACTGATACATATCGTAGAGACATTGCTGACAGACAACTACTGTGTGACCATTCCCGGATTCGGGGCTTTCATGCACCGGCACAAAGAGGCTTTCATGGAAGGAAACATATTGTATCCTCCCCATACGACCTTGTCGTTCAACCGGCAAGTGAATCTCTCCGACGGATTAGTGGAACAAGTATATGCACGGAAGTACAAAACCGACTATTCCTCGGCACGCAAGATGGTTCACGCCGCCGTTGAGGACCTGACAAGACAACTGCAAGAAAGAGGAGAAGCAAATTTTGGGCGCATCGGAATCATGCATTGCGAAGAGGGGAGATATGTATTTGTGCCTTCTTCCTGCCATTTCCTGCCGCAGAATTTAGGTTTACAACCCATCGTATTGCACAAGCAGATTGAGAATGCGATCACGATACGGATAAAAAAAGACTACCTGCGGTATGCCGCCGCTTGCATAATAGGGATAGGACTGCTGACTATTTCTCCGCGAGTGAACAACGACAATGCTGCCGACTATGCAAGCATGCGTCCGATTGATTACAGTGCCATCATTGCGAGTCTGCACCCTGCAGAAGAGAGCGCAGAGGAAGGACCCAAGGCAGAGCGCGGACATTTCCACATAGTGGTTGCCTCATTAGACAAAAAAGCGGCAGAGAAAGAATGTGAACATCTTATCGGGAGTGGTTATACAGAAGCCATCGTCATACCCTACAAGAAGAATTTACATCGTGTTGTACTGGCATCGTACACAACAAAGAGAGAGGCATTGAGGCAGATGGAGAAGACCCGCAGGACAACACCTTTCAAAAGAGCATGGGTATATTGCGAGTAACGCCTTATGAAAAAAGCAATCATTTTTGACCTGGACGGCACTCTGCTGAATACTATCATGGATTTGGGAGAGGCTTGCAATGCAGCATTGACCCATTATGGTTTTCCAACCCACCGATTGGACGAATATCCGCACCTGGTAGGCAACGGGGTGAACAAACTCATAGAACGAGCATTGCCGGCAGGACACAAAGACGAAGAAACCGTTTTGCGACTTCGCAAAGTGTTCATACCTTACTATGACGAACACAAATGCGTTCACACGCGTCCTTACGAAGGGATGGAGACGGTGATCAAAGAATTGAAAAGGAGGGGTTACAAGTTAGCCGTAGCCTCCAACAAATACAATGCAGCCACTCAGGCATTGGTGAAGCATTATTTCGGAGATCAATTCGACATCGTATTAGGAGAAAGGGAAGGCGTAAGGAGAAAACCGGATCCACAGATAGTGAATGATATTATGGCTGCACTCGACGTCGGGCAAGAAGAAGTGCTTTATGTAGGTGATTCGGATGTGGATATACAAACAGCCCGAAATGCGGGAGTGGCTTCCGCAGGGTGCAGTTGGGGATTTTGCAAGCAAGATGTACTCAACAAAGAACAACCGAAATATATAATAGACAGTCCTTCCGAACTATTGAATCTCCTACAACAGGGTTCAGCAGGCTGCGACGAAACATATACAACAATGGGAAACAAACATTCTTATATGAAAGCCATTGGCATTCTTGCCGTTTTTGCAGTACTTTGCCTTGCCTCTTGTTCGGACAGTTACACAAAGAAAGCGAGCAAGAGATTTCAGACAGCACAATTATATGCCCAGAACGGACAATTCAGCAGTGCACGACAGGAGATTGACAGCATTCACACGTTGTATCCGAAAGCAGTAGACATCAGAAGGCAGGCAAAACATCTATCGGACAGCATTGCATACGTTGAGGCGGTACGCACATACCATTATTCAGACAGTGTGCGAAACGAACTACTCCTACAAGCCGATGAGTTGCTAAAGAAGTTCTGTTATGAGAAGAACCCAGCATACGAAGATCACGGGAAATATGTACACAAACTATTGCGAACAAGGGGGAACAACGCCTCACGCTGCTATCTGCAATGTTACATAGGCGATGACCGGATGACGACACTGAAGAGTTACTATTATGGTACAAAACAAATCAACCATCGCGAAATAGAACTATCATCGAAAGAAGAAAGCATCCGGAAAGAAGGTACAAACCATACTTTTGAGAACGAAGGGTGGCACGAGATTACAAGTTTTGAGGAAGATGCGTCACTTGCATTGCTTCATTTCATATCAACGCATAGAGAAGACAGAATACAGGTGAGACTGGATGGTAATTCGCCCTACGTTTATTATCTGCAAGAGAATGAGAGGACAGCGTTGGACGAGACTTATCATTTGGGAATACTAATGCACGACATCAAGCACTTGGAAGACGCAATGCGAAGCGCAGACAGGACGATTGGAAAATGGGGATACAGAAAAGATGAAAAGAGCGAATAAATTATGTTGTAAAACAGAAAAAGCAACCTATATATTTGACAAAATCTTCTTATCTTTGCACCTTGAATAGTATTGGATGAAGAAATCCTAAACCCATAATCATGAAAAAACGATATAAGATGAAAGAGTTAGATGATTTTATTACCGGTAAACTGCTGAAACTAAAGGCTATCAAATTGCAGCCTCAAAATCCTTTTATTTGGGCGACAGGTTGGCATTCTCCCATATATTGCGACAACCGGAAGATATTATCATATCCTCAAGTGAGGAATGTAGTCAAGATAGAAATGGCCCGTATTGTGGCGGAACGTTATCCGGAAGCAGAGGTTATAGCAAGTGTGGCAACAAATGCCATTGCAATCGGTGTATTGGTGGCAGAAGAATTAGGTCTTCCTTTTGTATATGTACACCCAACTCCAAAAGATCATGGTTTTGAAAACATGATAGAGGGAGATCTCCGTCCGAGACAGAATGTGGTTGTTATAGAAGATCAGGTTAGCGTGGGTATCAACAGCATGAAAGTGGTGGAGGCTATACGCAAGGATGGTTGCAAAGTGTTGGGTTTAGTCACCATCTTCAACTATGAATTACAAGACACCTTACGCCGTTTCAAGAAAGGGAAGGTGGAAATGATCGCATTATCCACATTTTCCGCAGTACTGAAACACGCTTTAAGCACCGAATATATCACAGAAGAAGGAGCGGAGACATTGCAAACATGGCAAAAGAACCCAGCAGATTGGAAATTACAATAAGACGCAATTATGGCAGAATGCAAATATGAAAGCACCATCCATTCCATATCCGCAGGAGCAACGCAAGTATATGGAGTATTGAGCAACCTGAACAATCTGAATCGTGTGAAAGATCTTATCCCGCAGGACAAGGTACAGGAACTGGAGATTAACGAAGATTGTGTGCGAATGAAAGTGGACGGATTGGGGCAAAAGATTGCTATTCGCATTGTGGACAAGATAGAAAACGACACTATCAAGTTCGGTGCAGAGAATATCCCTATGGAGATGAATTTCTGGATTCAACTCAAAGAGGTAAATCCTACAGATACACGCATCAAACTGACGCTGAAAGCCGACCTGCCGATGATGTTCAAGATGATGCTTGACAAGAAACTGCAACAGGGGCTCGACCAAGCCGCAGAGATGTTGGCACGTTTCCCATACCATGAGTGGCAATCATGAAACATCGTAAACAGGCTAGAATTCACAGAGAGGGTCGCAACATCATCACAGGATTGACGTTGCTCATCTTTGCGTTGAGTTTGGTCGGCTACATCTTTATGCCACATTGGGCATTCGCTATATTGTTGTTTTTTGCCGCAATGCTGCTGGTGTTCGTTACCTACTTCTTCCGCAATCCCGTGCGTGTATTAGAGGTGGATGACCCCGATTTTCTTATCGCTCCCGCCGACGGCAAAGTGGTGGTGGTGGAACCTACAATGGAGAACGAGTATTTTCACGAGGAGCGTCTGCAGGTCAGTATTTTTATGTCTCCGTTCAATGTCCATGCCAACTGGTATCCTATCGAGGGTACAATCCTTGTATCGGAGCATCAGAAAGGTCGCCACAAAGGGGCATGGCTGCCGAAGTCGAGTACGGAAAACGAGCGTTCTTTGGTGGTGATAGAGACCCCGGACAAAGTGCGGATTGCCGTTCGTCAGATTGCGGGGGCTATGGCACGCCGTATCGTTACCTATGCCAAACCCGGCAAGCAGTCGCACCGTAATACACACCTCGGATTTATTAAACTCGGTTCGCGCGTGGATATGTACCTGCCGCTAGATACCGAGATGTTTGTCGCAGTGGGCGATACTGTTCGCGGCAACGAGACCATCATCGGGCGTCTGGCTGAGAACGACAAATACATAAACAACGAAAACAACTAAATACTATGGAGAAGTTTGAAGAACTCTTTGCGCAGTATAACTGCTGCCAAAAGGACGAAGAAGTAAAAGCGGCTACCGCAGAAATCCTCAAGGAGCATTTTGATGAGAACAACAATGTAGAGGTTTGGAAACAATGCCTCCACCAGATAGACCTAACCACCCTCAACGGGGACGACACCACCGCCAAAGTGGCAGGTATGGCGCAGAAAGTGAACGAGTTTGGCAAGCATTTCCCCAGTGTACCCAACGTAGCGGCTATGTGCGTCTATCCCGCTTTGGTGGAGACGGTTGCCAATACGCTTACCGAGCCTATCGGTTTGGCTGCCGTAGCGGCAGGGTTCCCTGCTTCGCAGACCTTTATAGAGGTGAAAGTAGCCGAAGCGGCTATGGCGGTTGCTGCGGGTGCTACCGAGATTGACATCGTTATCTCTATTGGCAAGTTCCTCGAGGGCAAGTATCAGGAGGTATTCGACGAGATTAGCGAAATCAAAGCCGCTATCCGCCATGCGCACCTCAAAGTCATTCTTGAGACGGGTGCACTGAAGACGGCGGAGAATATCTACAAGGCTTCGATTCTTGCTATGGCTGCAGGTGCAGACTTCATAAAGACCTCCACGGGTAAGATTGCCGTAAACGCCACCCCCGAAGCCACCTATGTAATGTGCCATGCTATCAAGGACTGGTACGAGAAAACCGGTCAGAAGGTTTGCTACAAGCCCGCCGGCGGTGTCAGCACCACTGAAGAAGCGGTGCAGCACTATACGCTTGTGAAGGAAATTCTCGGTGCCGATTGGCTCAACAACCAAAGTTTCCGTTTCGGCGCCAGCCGTTTGGCAAACAACCTGCTAACCTCTATTATGGGGACAGAGACCAAATACTTCTAATTCAGATATGTTTCGAGTACTAAATAAACGTTTTTTCTCGGAGAATGTGGCGGAGCTGATTATTGAGGCTCCGCTCATTGCACGTAGCCGCAAGGCGGGACATTTCGTCATCGTGCGTGTGGACAAACAGTCGGAGCGTATGCCGCTTACCATTGCGGGGGCAGACCCAGAGAAAGGTACAATCACTCTGGTGGTACAGCGTATCGGTGTATCGTCCGCCAAACTCTGTGCGCTCAACGCGGGCGACGAGTTGGCAGACTTAGTCGGACCTCTCGGGCGTGCCACGCATATCGAGAACTATGGCACGGTCGTCTGTGCGTGCGGTGGAGTGGGGGCAGCCCCGATGCTCCCTATTGCTCAGGCTTTGAAAGCCGCAGGCAACCGCGTCATTACCGTATTGGCTGCCCGCACGGCGAACCTGATTATCCTAAGAGAGCAACTGAGCCGTTTTTCCGACGAGGTTATTATTATGACCGATGACGGGTCTATGGGGCAGAAAGGACTCGTTACGCAGGGTATCGAGCTGGTGATTCAGCGGGAGAAAGTGGACAAATGTATCACCATTGGTCCTGCCATTATGATGAAGTTTGTCGCCCTGACCACGCAAAAATACAACGTGCCTACCGAGGCGAGCCTCAATACTATTATGGTGGACGGTACGGGTATGTGTGGGGCATGCCGCGTAACGGTGGGTGGTAAGACGCGCTTCGTCTGTGTCGATGGACCGGAGTTCGATGCCCACCAGGTGGATTTCGACGAGATGCTCTCGCGTCTGCGTTCCTACAAAGCCGAAGAGGCTGCTGCCTATCAGACCTATCTCAATGGCACGACGGCTGTTACCACAAGCGTATGCGAGCAGGCAATGGTACAGCCCCTGTCGCATATCGATGTAGAGCCTTTTGCCGGTACAGCCAAAGACCGTGTGGCTATCCCACGTGTACAGATGAACGAACTGGCGCCCGAGGTGCGTGTGCGCTCTATCCATGCCGAGGTCAATCAGGGACTTACTCCCGAGCAGGCAATCTGCGAATCGCACCGTTGCCTGAACTGCAAGACCCCCACGTGCGTGCAGGGCTGCCCTGTGAATATCAACATACCGGGTTTTATCAAGCAGTTGGAGCAGGGCAATATCCAAGCGGCGGCGGACGTTATCAAACAGAGTTCTTCGCTACCCGCCGTATGCGGCCGTGTCTGCCCGCAGGAGAAACAGTGCGAGTCGCAGTGTATCCACCTGAAAATGGGACACCCACCCGTGGCAATCGGTTATCTGGAACGCTTTGTGGCAGACCATGCGGCAGCGACAAAGAACCAAGAACAAAGAACCAAGAACGGCAAGAAGATTGCCGTGGTCGGGTCGGGACCTGCAGGACTGGCTTTTGCCGGTGATATGGCGAAGTACGGCTACGAGGTTACGGTCTTTGAGGCTCTCCACGAGATCGGCGGTGTGCTCAAATACGGTATCCCCGAGTTCCGTCTGCCCAACCGTATTGTTGATGCCGAGATTGACGGACTGAAAGCCCTCGGCGTTACCTTCCGCACCGATACCATTATCGGCAAGACGATCAGCACCGACCAACTGCGGCAAGAAGGCTACTCCGCTATCTTTGTCGGTTCGGGGGCAGGGCTGCCGCGTTTTATGGGTATCCCCGGCGAGAACCTGAACGGTGTCCTCTCGTGCAACGAATATCTGACGCGCGTCAACCTGATGGACGCGAGCAATGCGGCTACCGACACACCGCTGCTCTATGGCAAGAACGTGGCGGTTATCGGCGGCGGAAACACCGCTATGGATGCTGTGCGTACCGCCAAACGCTTGGGCGCAGAGCGGGCGATGATTGTCTATCGCCGTTCCGAAGAGGAGATGCCCGCGCGTATCGAGGAGGTGCGCCACGCCAAAGAGGAGGGTATCGAATTCCTTACCTTGCACAACCCTATCGAGTACCACGCCGACGACAACGGGCGTGTGAAAGAGGCGGTACTGCAAGTGATGGAGTTGGGCGAACCCGACGAGTCGGGACGCCGCAGCCCTGTGCCCGTAGAGGGACAAACGCTCACTATCCCGGTTGATCTGGTGATTGTCAGCGTGGGCGTCAGTCCCAACCCGCTTATCCCCCACAGCGTAGCAGGATTGGAAATCGGCAAAAAAGGTACGATTGTGGTGAATGATGCAATGCAGTCGTCTATCCCGACACTCTTTGCCGGTGGCGACATCGTCCGCGGCGGTGCCACGGTCATCCTCGCTATGTCCGACGGTCGCCACGCCGCCAAAGCCATGCACGAGTACCTGCAGAAAGAAGATATTTAGAGTTTATACCCATATATTTCAGACAAGAGAGGCAGACGAAAGTCTGCCTCTCTTGTCTACGGGTCGTCCAGGGGTCGTTCAGGTCGGCTTGAGGGGTCGTAAACGCCGGCTTGATCTCCTGCACTTTACAGATAGCAGAAAACCATCTGCAAAACGTCTCTCAAACACATTGAACCTATACGATTGCTTGCAAAGCGGCAAAAAAATGGCAGAAGTCCGTTTTATCTACGAGCGAGCCATCCTTTGTTGTCAGGTGCCGTATTCTTATACCAAGCAATTCCAGCCATAGAATTGATTACCAAGAAGAAAGAGAACAATACGACACTGAAGACATTGTTCACAAGGACATAGAACACAACACCAGAGATACTATATATCACCCAATAGATCCACGCATCGTTTTTCTTGTATATAAGCCAATAATTCGCCAGAATACTGGACGCTATAAGCATTGCGCCCATGAGTTTGACAGCAACATTCTGCTGCAGCGTGTCGTGGTTGATCACAAATGTAGCGAGCAAATAATCCAAAACGATTATAACAACAAAGACAGCCAAACTGAGAAGCATCTGCCTTGCAGACAAAAAGGCAGGTTTCAACGGTTCGGACACTTGATTAGCAGAAGCCTTTTTCCATGTATAGATTGACTTTACCTGAAAAGGAACGAAGCAAGCGACATAGAGAATGGAGAGGTCGTAATTGCCTTGCAAGAAGAACTGAACAGCCAGAAGCAAAGACATCAGAATGCCCAGATAGAAGCCCGTGTAATTAGCGGGATTCCGAATAGTAAGGACATATCCGACCCCCACAACGCTCGCCGGAATACCGACACAGAAAGCGGCATCGGAGAAATGCAACAAAGAGAGACCCAAAGCGACCTCCAAAACATAGCAGAGTAGGAAAAGAGCAACAAACAAGACAAGGGAAAGGAGAGTATTCCTACATAATTCTCTCCACATAGAAAAAGAGGATGTGTCAGTCATAAGAACTAATTTAAGGTTAAGAAACTATTATATACATTGTACGACGAACCAGACCTTTGTCACGGAATACAGAGGAACCCAATCAAGGGACGGAAGACGCGTACGTTATTTTACAGACAGAATACAAGAAAAGGAGACGGATGCTCTCCGTCTCCTTTGCCTTTTTATACAGAGAGTCTGTAGTCAGATTCTCTTATTTATGTTTACGTGCGCCGTAGCGGGACATAAACTTATCAACACGTCCTGCGGTATCGACCAATTTGGACTTACCAGTATAGAACGGGTGAGAAGAACTGGAGATTTCCAACTTAACCAAAGGATAAGTTTCGCCATCGATTTCAATAGTATCTTTTGTAGCCACTGTTGAACGACTGAAGAACTGCTCACCATTCGACATATCTTTGAAAACTACCACGCGGTAGTTATCGGGATGAATTCCTTGTTTCATAATACCAAACTTTGTTGTGAAAGGTTTAACATCTTCTATTACTCAGCAACTACGACAAAATGGATGTCAGCAGTCACGTCCTTGTGCAAATGAGCAACGGCTGTATATTCGCCCAACTCTTTAACCGGCTCAGCCAGCGCAATGATTTTGCGATCAACAGTCATTCCTTGTGCAGCGAGTGCCTCAGCAAGTTGCAACGGCGTTACGGCACCGAAGATTTTGCCACTTTCGCTTGCCTTTGCACCAATTGTAAGCGTAATGTTCTTCAATTGTTCAGCAAGAGCAATAGCATCGTTCTTCATCTTCTCAAGTTTATGAGCACGCTGGCGAAGGTTCTCTTCGCGCACTTTGCGTGCAGACTCGCTTGCAATGACAGCCAATTTATTAGGGATAAGGTAGTTGCGGCCATATCCGTCACGTACCTTTACGACGTCATCTTTGAAGCCAAGATTGGCAACGTTTTCAATAAGTATTACTTCCATTGTTGTTCCTCCTTATTTCATCATGTCCGTTACATAGGGTAGCAATGCAAGATGTCTTGCTCTCTTAACAGCCTGAGCGACCTTCCGTTGATACTTGAGAGATGTACCCGTCAAGCGGCGAGGCAGGATTTTGCCTTGTTCGTTCAAGAACTTTTTGAGGAACTCAGGATCTTTGTAGTCGATGTATTTGATACCACTTTTCTTAAAGCGGCAATACTTTTTCTTCTTCACGTCCTTTTGCTGAGGAGTAAGATAACGGATTTCTTGTTCTGCCATAGTTTAAGCCTCCTTATTACTTTTAAGATTAACATTGCGACGTTTCTCTGCATATTCATAAGCGTACTTGTCGAGACGGAATGTGAGGAAGCGAATAACCCGCTCATCACGGCGGAACTCTGTCTCAAGCGTTGCGATAACAGCAGGTTCAACATCAAATTGCAGCAGGGCATAGAATCCCGTTGTTTTGCCCATGATAGGATATGCGAGTTTTTTCAACCCCCATTCCTCGCGATTGAGGATCTCTGCTCCATTGTTCTTCAGCAAAGACTCAAACTTGTCAACCGCTTCCTTCATCTGTTGTTCAGACAAAACGGGAGTCAAGATGAAAGCGGCTTCGTAATGGTTTAACATAAATAAACAGTTGTTAGTTAGTAATTTATAAATCCGCAGGAACGCACGCGCCTCTACGCAAATGCGCCAAACGGACTGCAAAGGTACGACTTATTTTTAACACTCACAATAGAGAGGCTGAAATAAAGCATTGTAAACGAAGTTGGAACAGAGAAAATGATTGTCTATCCGGCACATAAAAACCAGCAAGAATCATTGGATATTGAAAATATTTTGTATCTTTGCACATTGCTTGGTTTCCTCTGCGCAAGAACAAAGCAAAGGGAACGAACAAGCAAAGAAACACTACAAAATCTTTTCAGCAAATGATTTACCGCATTACATTCCTTTCGGACGAAGTGGAAAACTTTAAGCGAGTTTATGAGATTGATTCTGAGGCTACTTTCCTCGATCTCCACAAAGCCATCTTAGCATCGGTGGGGTATCCAGACAACCAGATGACTTCATTTTTCTTGTGCAATGAACATTGGGAGAAAGAACAAGAGATCACACTTGTAGAAATGGAGTCGAGTTACGAATATGACAATATGGTGATGGAGGATACAAAGATTGGCGACCTCCTTACTGATGCCCACCAGAAACTATTGTACGTGTTTGACCCGATGTTCGAGCGCAGTTTCTTCGGCGAATTGACTTCTATAAAAGCAGGAAGTCTGGACAAAGTTGTGTGTACAAAATCAGAGGGGAAGGCTCCGAAACAATTGAAGACAGAAGACAGCCAACTGACAGTTGCCAAAGACATTGATTTAGACGAAGACTTCTACGGCGATTCGCAATATGACAGCGACGAGTTGGATTCCGAGGGATACGGGGATATGAACTTTGACGACAGCAGTTTATTTTAATCTGCTTTTGCTGCTGCCAGTGCATGGAGAAGACTCTCATCGTATTACTCGGAGCAACAGGAGTCGGCAAAACGGCTTTCAGTTTGCCGATGGCAGAGATTTTGGGAACCCCCATTATTTCGGCAGATTCCCGTCAAGTTTTTCGGGAGATCCCCATAGGGACTGCGGCTCCGACAGAAAAGGAGCAGAAACGAGTGAGGCATTACTTCGTAGGCACCAAGTCGGTTGCAGGAAATTATAATGCAGGCGAATATGAAGCAGATGCCATAGGACTTATCAACAATCTGTTTCTCACCCATGACACATTACTTCTGACTGGGGGAAGTATGCTGTACATTGATGCCGTCTGCAAGGGATTGGATGATATTCCTCATGTATCCGAGGAGACAAGGAGATCCGTGGGAGGCATACTACAAACGAAAGGATTAGGTTTTCTACAAGCAGAACTGCAGCGGTTAGATCCTGCCTATTACCAACAGGCAGACTTGCAAAACCCTCAAAGAGTGGCACATGCAATAGAGGTCTGTTTGGAATCAGGAAAACCTTATTCCTCATTTCGCAAAGGCTTTACGCATCATCAGGAGGAAAGACCATTCCGCATACTGAAAGCAGGGCTGCAGCGAGACAGAGAAAAACTTTACCAACGCATCAACCAAAGGGTTGACAACATGTTGGAACAAGGTTTGCTGAAAGAAGCGGAAAGAGTATATCCATGGCGGCACAAAAACAGTTTGAACACGGTTGGTTACAAGGAACTTTTCCGATACTTCGACGGGGATATGCTCTTGGATGAGACAATAAACTTAATCAAGCAAAATTCGAGGCACTACGCCAAGCGACAAATGACATGGTTCCGGCGCGACAAAGACATACATTGGTTTAATGCAGAAACGACTCAACCAGAAGATATCATATCACTACTATAACGACAAAGAAAAACCACATGAAACGACAGAGTTATTATGGATTGGTGTTTGCAATTGCTTTTCTCATTTGCAGTTGCAACAACAAGGAAGTAAACTTTTCATATAGTCCCGCCTCACCACGAGCAGGGCAGAAAGTGACATTCAGCAACCTCACAGAAGAGGGTGAGACTTGGGCTTGGAACTTTGGAGACGGCAGTCAGTCCACGCTCAAGAACCCCACAAAGACATACAAAAAACCAGGGACATATATCATAACACTCACCGCTGACAGCAGTAAGCACAGGATGTGTTCCAAAGAGATTACCGTTTTCGACACCATTCCGACCTTTTCCCTTTCCACCGACAGCATTGTCTATCGGGAAGAGGTGGAACTCAAGGCAGTCGTCTATAATCCTTACAATAAGAGTGTCTCCTATAAATGGAACCTTCCCGAATGTGCCGTACTGACAAAAGGTATCACCTCTGATGAAAGCATAAGGATCTATTTCAGCAAAAAGGACACCACTGTGCAAGTGGAACTGACAGTGACATTGGATCAAAAAGACTTCGACATAAAGAGATCTTTGTACATTCACAACGGAACGGCTATATCCTTGCTTATGGTCACCGACAATGGGTTGTTAAGGCAGAGAATATTTGCCAATGGGGCAGAAACGCCCACCCTGTTACCTATAGATGCCGACAAAACAGCAAGTGTAGGAACATTGATTATTCATCAAGACTGGCTTTATCTCCTTCAATCCAAGGATGATACGGAGAGTGCTATCTACAAATGGAACTTACAAACACAACAGATGAAGACACTTGTCAAGAACAGCAGTGCTACCACCGGTAATGGGTTCTATGCGGGATGCATTGACAAACAATATCTGTATTGGGGAAGCCTCAGTACTCTTCACCGTATCTCTCTTTCCGAAGAAGATGCCCTCTTAAATGCACCTACCGACTATCAAATTGCCCAAGTATCAGATATTCCATCCATGGAAGAAGGCACAAGCACGGGTATCGGAATCATAGGAAGCACCTTGTTTTGGTCCACCGGCAAAGGAATCTATCACTTCGACAGCAATAGAATGCTCTTGGCAACACTATTGGCAGAAAAAGACATTCAGCATTTCACTATAGACATTGTAGCACGCAAGATTTATGCTGTTACAGAGAATACACTCTTTGTGTGCAATCTTGATGGCGGCTATCTTCGTGAATTGTCCCGAGATGCCACAGGTGCTCTTACTGTCAACTACGCCACCAATCGCTTATATTACACGACATCCAAGGGAGTGGCGTACTTGCCTTTAGTACAGACGCAAAACAATCAAACAATAGCCGAGCCTGCTATGCTGAATGACATAACCGATGTTTCCGCATTGGTTATTGACGATGTGAAACGACAATAAACCACATATCAAACAAATGAAAACACCAGAATATATATTTGAAACAAGTTGGGAAGTATGCAACCACGTAGGGGGTATTTACACCGTCCTTTCCACAAGGGCTGCGTCCATGCAGGAATACTATAATGATAGAGTAATTTTTATAGGTCCCGAAGTATGGCATGAGAATGTATGTCCATATTTCAAAGAAGTAAAATCATTGTTGGCAGATTGGAAGAAAGAAGCACTCAAAGAGGGATTGCACGTGCGTATCGGACGCTGGGACATACCGGGTAAACCCATCGCCATACTTGTTGACCACAACGATTTCTGGGAACAGAAAAATGCTATCTATGGACATTTCTGGGACTTGTATGGAGTCAACTCGCTACCTGCTTATGGCGACTATGATGAATCTTCGCTCTTCGGGTACGCTGCAGGAAAAGTAATGGAGAGTCTCTATAATTTCCTTCATCTCGAAAACTCTCCTGTAGTAGCGCATTTCAATGAATGGATGACGAGTTTCGGGTTGTTCTATATCCGGGAAAAATTACCCCAAGTAGGCACTCTGTTTACAACACACGCCACATCTATCGGGCGTTCCATTGCCGGAAACAACAAACCGCTCTACGACTATTTCACGGGTTATCACGGAGACCAGATGGCGGAGGAACTGAATATGGTGGCAAAACATTCTGCAGAGAAACAGGCTGCCATGTTTGCGGATTGCTTCACCACGGTCAGTCAGATCACCAACAAAGAGTGCCAGCAACTCCTTGACAAACCTGCAGACATCGTTACGCCGAATGGATTTGAAAGCGAATTTGTTCCTAAAACAACTACACTCTACACCCGCAAACGGAAAGCGGCGCGAGCACGCTTGACAAAAGTGGCAGAGAAGGTTTTGGGTTACTCCCTTCCCGAAGACGCTCAATTCATTTGTACAAGCGGACGCTACGAATGGAAGAATAAAGGTATTGATGTCTATCTGCACGCCCTCAATCAATTAAAAGGACACATGGACAATGACAAAACTGTTGTTGCCTTCCTCTTCATACCGGCATGGCAAAAAGGAGCACAAGATCCGGAGCACAGGACCGACAGGCTCACAACGCATGAATTATACAACCCGCAAGGCGATCCTATCATGCACACCCTGCAGTATCTCAACATACAAAACAGGCAGGAAGATGTCTTGAAAGTCATCTTTGTCCCATCCTATCTTAACGGGGATGACGGCGTATTCCAAATGTCATACTACGACCTGCTCATAGGGATGGACCTCACAGCCTTCCCCTCCTACTACGAGCCTTGGGGATATACCCCTCTTGAGAGTGTTGCTTGCCATATACCGACAATAACCACCGATCTCGCAGGATTTGGCAGATGGGCTAAGAAATACTCGGAACGAATCGAAAATGGTGTAGAGGTGATTCACCGCACCGACTCCAATTGGAGAGAGGTAGTGGGGGCTGTCGCTGGTGCAATGCATCGTTTTTTGTCAGCGGATCCTAAAGAGCAGAATACAGCTCGTCTTGCTGCCGCCAAAATAGCAGCAAAAGCATCATGGTCAAAGTTTTTCTGTTACTATCAGCAAGCCTACGATATCGCACTCTCCAAAGCAGCGCAACGAAACAAATAAGTTCCCTGCCCACTATAGACCGACAGCAGAAACAAATCATCTTATAGGAGATATTGTTTCTGCTGTTTCACGTTTAAGCCGCTCTTGCCCTGATTCTCTTTTGGTATATACTTCCTTACTATGGAAGAACAGGCTTCATAAATATCCTGATACGCACGCTCAAAATCTCCCGTGTACCATGGGTCTGCCACATCACGCGACCCCTCATCTGTTTCCTGCATCAGCAAACGTACTTTGTCATTCGTATCTTCACCCGTCAGACGAAGCAGATTGCGCAGATTCATCCTGTCCATCACATATATCACATCGTAGTATGGATAGTCATTTTTGGTCACCTGTCTTGCAGCGTGATTTCCGAAAGGGATTCCTTTTTCCCTCAGTTTCTGCTTCGCAGCAGGATACATGTCATTTCCTGTCTCCTCCCTGCTGGTAGCCGCCGAAGAAATGACAAATTCATCACTGAGCCCTGCCCTGTCGGCAAGATGTTTCATCACATATTCAGCCATCGGGCTCCGGCAAATGTTACCATGGCATACAAACAATATCTTATGTTTCATACGTTCACTATCTATAACAAAAGCAGGAACACCCCCTGAGGATACTCCTGCTTTCTTTCTGTCATCCTGTTTCCGGAATCCTCAACTTGCGTTAAATCCAACGCACGTAGCAGAAATCCTGACGGTGAGGCAAATCTTCGTTCTTCGGGAACATACGGAAAGCAAATTTCAGCGCACCGGCATAATCCAACTGATAATCGGTCTCGAAATACATCTTCGACCCCTCCGTACGGACAAGTTTCAGTTCCTGAACCTCATAGAGTTTGTCTTCATTCTGTGAATTCGTACGTACCGCAACAAGTTCCACTCCTATACCGCGGTCGTTCAAACCCTTTGTATCCACTGTAACTGCCAGGTGGTAAACCTCTCCCACTTGAGGATTCTGGGTTAATTGTTCCGGAATCACAACCTCTGGCACTTCTATCTCATCCCAGTGTGAAGCCATATTCTCTTTCCATGCGGTTATCTCCTTCGCTTTCTCGTAGCCGTTTGCACAGAGCCATGCATGACGTTTGGCCTGCTTGTTATAGAACTTCCGGAAATAGTCGTCCATCATACGTTTCGTGGTGAAACGGGGAGTAATCTGGGTAACCGAATTCTTGATGGTCTGAATCCAGTCGGGAGAATAGCCTTTCTCATTCTTGGCATAATACATCGGAATGATTTCGCTCTCAAGCATTTGATAAATCGTGGCGGCATCCAATTGGTCTTGGTGAGCCTGGTTTTCATAAGTGCGTTTGTCTGTCAGAGCCCAGCCTGCACCTTTCACATATCCTTCCAGCCACCAGCCGTCCAATACCGAGAAATTCAGTACACCGTTCATTTGGGCTTTCTCGCCGGATGTACCCGATGCCTCTAACGGACGGGTAGGAGTATTCAACCATATATCCACGCCCGAAATCAAACGTTTCGCCAAACGCATATCATAGTTCTCAAGGAATACGATCTTTCCAAGGAACTGCGGCATACGGGAAATCTCAATGATACGTTTGATCAAAGCCTGACCGCCACCGTCTGCAGGGTGCGCCTTGCCCGTAAAGAGGAATTGGACAGGGCGTTGCGGGTTGTTCACCAAACGCTCCAGACGTTCCAAGTCCGTAAACAGCAGATGGGCGCGTTTGTAAGTGGCAAAACGGCGTCCGAAACCTATAATCAGGTTGTCCGCATTCATTTCTTCCAACACACGTACTATGCGGCTCGGATCTCCCTGGTTCTTCATCCATGTGCTGCGGAACTGATCGCGGATATAGTCTATCAATTTCCTCTTCAGCGACATGCGGGTGTTCCAAATCACCTCATCCGACAGGCTGTTGAAAGGTGCCCACATCGCCAGATTTGACTGATCCTTATACCACCCATTCGGGAACGTTGCCTTGTAAACCGATTTCCACTCCGACGCTGTCCACGTAGGCATATGCACACCGTTGGTCACATAATCTACGTGCAACTCTTCCGGAAAATAACCGGGCCAAATGGGAGCAAACATCTTCTGCGATACTTTGCCATGCAACCAACTTACGCCGTTCACTTCCTGCGAAGCATTGCAAGCAAAAACAGACATCGAGAATTTCTCATTCGTACCGGGATGCTCCCTGCCCAAATCAATAAATTGTCCCCACTCCAAACCCAATTTTGCAGGATACTCACTCATATACTTGTAGAACAATCCCTCTTCAAAAGAATCGTGTCCGGCAGGAACCGGCGTATGGCACGTGTAAAGGGACGAAGAACGGACCACCTCCATCGCCTGGTTGAACGTCAGACCTTCCTCTTGAACCAAATCAACTAAACGCTGAACGTTGATGAAAGCAGCATGTCCCTCGTTGCAGTGATAAACATCTTTCTTTATACCCAACTTTTTCAATGCCAACATACCCCCTATTCCGAGCATAATCTCTTGTTTGATACGGTTTTCCCAATCGCCGCCGTAAAGCAGGTGGGTAATGGAACGGTCATATTCCGAGTTCATGTCATTGTCCGTATCCAGCAAATACAGATTGATTCGGCCTACTGCCACTTTCCACAGGTAGGCGTTCACCGTACGACCGGGATAAGGAACCTCTATCACCATCGGAGAACCGTCCGCGTTTTTCACTTGCTTCAGGGGAAGATTGGCAAAATTCTGAGCCTCATAGTTCGCTATCTGCTGTCCCTCAGGCGAAAGAGTCTGAGTGAAATAACCGTATCGGTACAGAAAACCTACCGCTGTCATATCCACATTGCAGTCCGAAGCCTCTTTCAGATAATCGCCCGCCAAAATCCCCAAACCGCCGGAATAGATCTTCAGTACGTGCGACAAACCGTATTCCATCGAGAAATAGGCTATGCTCGGTTTCTTTTCGTCCCGCTTCTCGTCCATATAGGAACGGAACTCCGCGTAGGTATGATCCAACTGAGCCATAAATTGCTCGTCCTTGCCAAGTTCCAACAGACGCTCGTAAGAAATCCTGTTTAGCAGTACGATAGGGTTCGACTGAGCCTGATGCCACACATCGTTGTCTATATTACGGAAGATATTCTTCGCATCCGAATTCCATACCCACCATAAATTATAGGCTATCTCTTCTAATTTCTTGAGATTCTCAGGTAAATTGGCATGAACATTTATCTCTTTCCATGCAGGTTGGTTAACTTTGCTTACTTGAATTTTCATTATCTGATTCTGAATTGGTTATTCCTTAATTACTCGTTTTTATTGACATCATGCAACCGTAGCCGCACAAAACGGGTGCAAAGGTAGGCATTTTTTTTTATCCTCTCAACAAGGTAACGCACAAAACCGACGAAAGGGCATTTCAAGGCTACAAGAAAACGCTGGACGCTGACAAACTGCATCTTTTCCCGTATCCTTCAGGTAGGTTTCAGGAATATCGTATCGTCTGTGCGGCAATCAGGCTGCAACGAACTGCCATGCATCTTCCTGCAAGTTCTGCAAATAGTCTTTACGACCCCTCAAGCCGACCTCAAGCACCCCTCGTCGGGAGATGGATTAGCCCCTCCTTCGGAGGGGTTGGGGAGTTCTGAATTGTCCAATGTAAATAACTTGGTCTCTCATTGAGAGATGACCTTATGTTTCTTATCCTGCTCATTTGCCCGATTTGTCAAATCGTAAACAATACACCGCCCAAGAGGGAGGTTATTCGCTTCTTCAATGAAATAATACAGCATAATGAACGCCACATCATCGTTAATCCGTCAAATCGTCAAAAAACTTATTGCAGAGCCGGAAACTTTTCTATACCTTTGCACGCGGTTTTTGTAAACTGCGGTATTGTGTACATAATGTAAGAACAAAACCTCCTTCAAGCAGAATATACACTATGCCAAATGGTTATACCGGAGAGAAATAACCGCATTTGGTCAGAACTATTATAGGATAAGAAAAGATTGTTTTATGAAGAAAGTATCTTGGGGAAGATGTCTCCGCACTGCGTGTTGCTTGTGCCTCGCGGCTTGGGGCTGCATCATAAGCCCGTCGTGGGCTGCACCCGTTGCAACAGTGCCTTACGAAAACTCGTTTGAAGACCCTGACGAAGTGGCGGAATGGCAATTTGCTTCCGTCCCGGAAAACGTATTCCAACCGGAATTGTCTGTACACACCCGTTGGACTGTCGGAAACCAAACAGCACGAACAGGCACACAATCGCTCAATGTGGTGGACAAAACGGGTGATTTCGGCTACGAAGCCGGATCCTACATAATTTGTGCTTATCGGACATTCCGGCTGCCGCAAGGACAATACGACATTTCTTTCGATTGGAAAGCAGGAGGAACTGCCAACGATGGACTGTACGTAGCATGGGTCCCCGCAGGAACAACCATTGCAGGGGCACAGACCGGCTCTTCTGTACCCGTGTTTGTAACGGGGAACGAATTGCAAAACTGCAAAGAAACAAAAGAATATGGTAATGCGGTCAGCCGTACTTTTCCGCTCATTGGTCAACAGGCATATACCAACCTGTCTGCTTCGTTTGTAGTGGATGCCGCCCATGCCACAACAGGCTACAACCTGGTATTCGTATGGTTGGTGAATAGTCCCGATGCTACACCGACAGAGGTATCTGTTGCTGTCGACAACATCTACATAACGAAAAAACCTGCAGCAGGGGCTTGCTTCGCCACGCCCTCCAATCTCACTTACTCCGACAACAATGGACAAGTACGCTTTAGTTGGACAGGCAATGCCGATTCCTACGACATACAGTTCTTTGCTTCATCGGAATCTGCAACCTACCGTGTAGAGCAGAACATAACTGCCACTTCTTTTCAATGCGACCTGGATGACTTGGCAGAGGGCGTTTACACCTTCCGCGTCCGTGCCGTTTGTGCCGATGGTTCTTCACAATGGGTCACATATCCGAATGTCTTGATATACGATCCGTCCGCACACTGCTTGGATTATTTGGATTTCTATGCTGCAGGGGTGGAATGTCGGTATGGCACTTGGAACCAACCATCCGATGTAACGGGTTCAAGTGGCTCGGTCGGAGTGATTGATAATGGTTATGCATCCGAAAGCAGCCGCCATACAAGGCACTACATAGAAGGAGAGACCGACCCCCGTACGGAAAATAGGCTTACCACCAAACCGGCTGGGGCTGTGGCTTCCGTCCGGTTAGGTAATTGGGATAATGGTGCTGAATGGGAATCAATCACCTATACCACAACGATAGGGGAAGACGTGGGTGTCCTGCAATTGAAGTATGCACTTGTCTTGCAAGACCCTGGACATGACGAAGACGAGCAGCCACGGTTTACGCTTGAAATACTCAATAGCGCAGGACAACCCGTAGATGCCACCTGTGGCGCAGCCGACTTCCGCGCAGGTATCAATACCGATGGCTGGCATACCGTCGGTACAGGATACGATAAAGTCCTCTGGAAAGAATGGACAACGGTCGGTCTCAATGTACGGGAACTGAGGGGACAAACCATCAAAATACGCTTGACAACGTACGACTGCTCATTGTCCGGACACTATGGTTATGCTTATTTCACCTTGGACTGCTCCCAAGGAGAAATTCAGGGTGTCACGTGTGGAGAAAAGCCCACTATCCTTACCGTGGACGAGGGATTCCAATATCGCTGGTACAAACCCTACAATCCGTCAGAGCCTTTCTACGAAGGGCAAGACCCTACCTCACGGGAGATGCTCATTGCACCCACCGACTCCAACCACTATGCTTGCGACTTGATTTCGTTGACCAACCCCGATTGCTATTTCACACTGCAGGCATCTGCATTGGCACGCTTCCCCAAAGCAAGAGCAACACTCGGATATATGGCGGAAGACTGCAAAAACTATATTACAATACAGAACGAAAGCGGAATCTTTGGATACTACACCAATCCGCTCACAGGCAGAGAACGGGAAGTTCGTATAAGCGATTGCTACAACCATATATGGTACCTCGTGGACGAAGACGGAACGGCTACGGAATTTTCTAGAGAGAAAGATCCATTGCGTGTACAGGTTTCTGAAGACGGAGGTACGGCACACATACGTTTGCATGTCACGATGAAAGGGGAAACGTGTCAGGAAGAGCAGGATTTCTACGTAACATATCCAAAAATCGGAAAGACGCAGGCGGAAACCGACGCCTATATGTGTAAAGGAGGCTCTTATCAGTTCGAAGGCAACACATACACCGAACCGGGAACCTATCCCGTTGTGTTGAAAACGTGGGCAGGGTGCGATAGTATTCTGACACTCCATCTGCAAGCACTCAGTGCCGACACCATACGGGATACGGTAGTGGTTTGCGGTGGACAAACCTATGAATGGGAAGGACAGAACATCACAAAAGAGGGAGAATATGAACACCATATACCTTTCCTGACAAGAGTGGTTGATTGCGATAGTATCCTGTGGTACCGGTATGTGAAGGTATTGGACAACCTGCAGGCTACCCTCCAAGATATTCCCTCCGCATTGTGCGGGGACGATGCCACGCTGCCCGTAACCGTACGCATTGACAAAGGTATGGCGGGCTACTACTCCTTGTTGTTCGACGAAGTCGGACACAACGGAGGCTTCAACGATATCGTGGAAGAAAGCGTGAACGACAATTCACAGGAACTTACCATCAATATCCCGATAGCAGGAAGCGGTAAAGTGTACAAACGCCCGAATCGCTACACGGCTAATCTTGTGATGAGCGATGTCAACAAGTGCAGCGATGTCAATATCCCCATATCCTTTGACGTCCTCTATCCCGACAGTATCCTGTTACAGTTGTGGGACGATTTGCTGTCTGTCACCAATTCCGCATGGAACGGAGGGTACGAGTTCTCAACATATCAATGGTACAAAGACGGCGAGGTGCTTCCGGGACAAACGCAATTCCGGCTGTATCTGCCTGAAGAGAAATTAGACCTCTCCGCAGAATACTCCGTGCTGTTGACACGGGCGGATGATGGCGTTGCCATGATGACCTGCGGGTTCCGTCCTCATGCCATCACGGATATTGAGAGAGACTCTATAGTCATTTCTTTCCAAAGCGTATCCAATGATGGCCAGGCTGTAATGATGGAAACCTCTCGCAATGCCAATGTGCAAGTCTATTCCTCATTGGGACTGCTTGTCGCCTCCACGCAAATAAACGGACAAGGTGAAATCAATCTCCCCGATATGCGGGGACTTTATGTGGTATGTGCCACCGATGTACAAGGTCGAAAAGAAACCTACCGGCTCATTCTAAGATAACAACACAATGAAAAAATCACTACAATATTGCCTGCTTTCCATGCTCTGCTGGGCTGGACTGTTAAATACCGCCACAGCGCAAACTCATTATGTCGGTATCTCGCCCAAATTGGGCTATGCGGCAATGCTCGACAATAAGTTCTCAAGCAACAATCTCGACGGGTTCGACCTGCGCACACAGGGAGGCGTCATCGGAGGTATGTCATTCTTCTATGAACTCAAAAAAGAAGCCTTCCGCTTCCAAACGGGACTTGATTTCGACTACATCAACTCCACCTCCCGTATCACCGACTTCACGGTGGACGGAAAGATGACTTTCCCTTACGACATGGTTTACCACTATAACTTTCAAAATTGGAAGGAAACGCGCAACTCTTTCTATATGCAAGTGCCTGTATTGTTCGGCGCACAGGTAAACCGCTTCTTCTTCTTTGCGGGACCAAAAGTGGCTATCCCGTTGGCGGGAGGCTATTCATCGCGTGGCACGGTAAACGTCACCGGCACTCATTCCAAGTTACCGGCTGACCTCGAAAACATATATACGCATGAAATGCTCCCGACCGACTACCGCTACAAAGGGAAACTGGCACTGCGCCCCACTGTATCATTGGCATTGGAAGCAGGAATCGACTTGGATCGTTGGTTGGCATCGCCGCCACCGCGCCGCAAACGGGGACAAGCCCGCAAAAAGAGAACCTTCAAGCAGTTGCTCCACTATCGGGCAAGCGTGTTCGCCGACTATGCATTCCTCAATACCAACAACTATGCGGCAAATACAACGAATGCGCAGCCTTACATAAAAGGGGTAAGCAGCGACTACGAAGGACGTCTCCCTGTATTCGCCAACGGAAGCAACCGTTTGGAGGGTATGAATACGGCGTTGGCAACCGATGGCGCACAAAAAATGAACCTCAATCCTCTGACAATCGGAGTGAAGTTCACAATTATGTATGAGTTCGAGAAGCCCATACCGCCAAAGAAAACTCCGCGACCCAAGCCCCAACCAAAACCCAAACCCAAGCCGCAGCCCAAACCGGAAGCACCCAAATACTACCTGTGCGGTATCGTGGAGGACAAAGAAACTATGGCGCGCCTGTCTGACGCTGTGGTGGAGATATACGACACCACGGGAGAACGCTCGCTGTATGCAGTGGAAATGGGTAACGACCAATCTGCGTTCGAAAGCAAATTGGAACCCGGCACCTATATGGCATACATACGCAAGGCCGGCTATCTCCCCTACTCCGGCATCTTCTCCTTCCAAAAAGACACGGTGCATTTTGCACTGCAAGAGGTCAAAGAGAAGGTGGTAACGCTGTTGGACGTACATTTTGCTACCAACAAAACGGTGGTGCTACCTGAATCGGATCAGGTTTTGGAAGATTTGTACGACTTCCTCACAGAGAACCCGACAGTCCGTATCCGCATTGTCGGACACACCGACAATGTCGGAACGTTAGAGGCTAACCAACGGCTCTCGGAAGGAAGGGCACGTTCCGTGACCAATGAAATGGTAAAACGAGGAATTGACCGGCACCGAATAGAATATGAAGGAAAAGGAAAGACCGCTCCCGTGGCCACAAATGACACCGAAGAAGGACGGGCAAAGAACCGTCGTGTGGAGTTCATTATCCTTTCCAAATAATAACATAAGTATATCCAACCGTTTCCCAGGAGGAAGACTTCCCTTGTTCTCAAAAGAGGGACTTGTCTTCCTCTTGTTTGTTTGCCAAAATATAACTACCTTTGCCAATACTTCAATCTGTCATCATAAAGACATTTTGCCGAAATGTTGTTATCTGTAGCACTATGAAAAAGAAGAATCTGCGGGGCAAACGCCCGCGCCTCACCGAATTGGTGGAAGCCATTCAGCAGGAATTTATCAACCATCCCGACGCTCTGTACACCATCAAAAAAATAGGCAACTGTGTGGGGGTGAGAACCATACGCGAACAATTGGCGGTACGGGAGATACTCAACAACTTGGTTAACTTCGACTTCCTCACCAAAACGGAATATGGGCTGTTCGGCTTGAAGAAGAACACCCCGGGAGCCGATGAAGCCTACGAAAAAGACACGTTCGTAGGAAAACTCGAAATCTCCGACAGAGGTGGCTATGTCGCCGTGCGAAGTTCTATCTTCAAGGGAGATATTTTCGTTCCCCACCCCCTTCTCCATGGAGCCAAAGATGAGCAGAAAGTCATAGTCAGATTGCGCCGTTGGCGACCAGGTAGCAGCACACCGGAAGGAGAAGTTATTGACATATTGGGCGATACAGGGGATAATAACACCGAAATGCACGCCATTCTTGCAGAGTTCGACCTTCCATACTCCTACCCCGCTCAGTTGGAGGAGGAAGCCGACCGGATGTCCGGTGAGTTCACCCCGAAAGATTTGGAGAACCGGCGGGATATGCGTCAGGTCTGCACATTCACCATCGACCCACGCGATGCCAAGGATTTTGACGATGCCATCTCCATTCGGACCCTCGGAACAGACGGCAATACCGATTCCTCCTCCGCTGAGCCTCTTTACGAAATCGGAGTCCATATAGCCGATGTTTCCCATTATGTAAAACCGGGTTCCAACATCGATAAGGAAGCCTACAAGCGTGCTACTTCTGTCTATTTGGTGGATCGCACGATTCCGATGTTGCCCGAACATCTGTGCAATATCCTCTGCTCACTCCGACCCGATGAAGACAAACTCGCATATTCCGTTATCTTCAGAATGGACGACAAAGCCCATATCTTGGACTATGAAATTTGCCATACTGTTATACGCAGCAATCGTCGTTTCACCTATGAGGAAGCGCAGCAACGCATCGAAACGGGTCAAGGAGACTTCGCTACCGAAATCAATCAACTCAACCAATTGGCGCAAATCTTGCGGGAACGGCGTTTTATGCAAGGAGCCATCGCCTTCGACAGAGAAGAAGTGCGCTTCGAAATAGATGACAAAGGAAAACCGGTCTCGGTCTATTTCAAGGAAATGAAAGAATCAAACCAACTCGTGGAAGAGTTTATGTTGCTTGCCAATAAAACGGTTGCACAACACATAGGGAAACCCAAAAACGATGGAAGAAGACGCACTGCACAACCCAAGAATTTTGTTTATCGGGTACACGACCTTCCCGACCGGGAACGTGTCCGTGATTTCTCACAATTCATCAAACGCTTCGGATATACCCTTAAAACATCCAACTCGCAAGGGACAACGTCTAAAAACTTTAACAAACTGCTTACGCAGGTGCGGGGTACGGCGGAACAACATCTCATCGAGACTCTGGCGGTACGCAGCATGGCAAAAGCAGTGTATTCAACCGACAATATCGGGCATTACGGATTGGCGTTCCCGTTCTATACCCATTTCACGTCTCCCATACGGCGTTATCCCGACTTGATGGTACACCGCCTGCTCGATCGCTATAGCAAGGGCGGAACATCGGTCAACAAAAGCGATTTGGAAGACAAATGCAGACATTGCTCTGCGCAGGAACAGTTGGCGGCAAATGCCGAAAGGGCAAGCATCAAGTATAAGCAGGTGGAGTTCCTGTCCGATCGCATCGGGCAAGAGTTTGTGGGAATCATCTCTGGCGTAACGGAATGGGGCATTTATGTAGAAATTGAAGAGAACAAATGTGAGGGGATGGTCTCCATACACCATTTGGATCGGAACGACTACTTTGTTTTCAACGAGAAAGAATACTGCATCGAGGGAATACGTTCTGGAAAACGCTATCAATTGGGCGATGAAGTGAAAATCCGCGTCGTTCACGCCGACTTGCAGCGCCGTCAACTGGATTTCTCTTTGGTGGAAGAAGGTACCTGCTGAGCAGGTTTGCGCACAAAGAAAAATGTTGTACCTTTGTAATCCGATGAAAACACACCTTCTCATGAATAAACGCCTGTTTTGCCTCCTTCTGGGGATTTTGTCCATACTTCCTTTGGCAGCAAAAGTGCAGATAACACTCTCATCAGGGCAAACTATTGTAGGCGACATCTTGTTTGAAAACGAAGAAGTCGTGCTTGTCAAAACCCCTGATGGCACGCGCTACCAATACTTGCGGCAGGATATTTCTTCCGTTTCGGAGGTCGTTGCGCAAGATAAAAACACGGAGAAAGTGGTTCGGCCTGCCAAAAAAGCGGGAGTGGCAGTACAAATGATGGGAGGTGTAGCCGTCTTACCCGCACCGCAGAGAACAATGGGAGGGTTCGTTGCGGCGGATCTGAAAGTGGGAGCATGCGATTTGCTGGGGAAACGCATTTTTCTTGGAGGGGCTGTGGGCTACCACTCTTTCCTGCTCGGTGGCAAAAATATAGGGTTCGTTCCCCTGCAGATTTCTACGGAAATCCCTTTCCTGCAAGGGAAACATACTCCCTATGTAGGTATCGGGATGGGATACGGATTCGCTACTGACAAAGCATACAAAGGAGGAATTTATGGCAATGCGGAAATCGGTTGGCGGTGTTGGCTTCATTCCAATATGGCATTGTACCTGTCTTGTTACAGCGAGTGCCAACAGGGTATGTTTTCCGTCTCCGAGAACATTGGCGGTGTGAACTACACTCGGCAAACCTCTCTCGCGTTATGCGCAGTAGGGGCTAAATTGGGAGTCAGATTCTGATTGTTGTCACCTCTATGCGTCAAGGCAAACATCATACCGTAAAGAAAGCGTTGCGGAAGAACCGGATATCCGTCATGCTCAATGATAGTGAGATGCGGGCCCTCGAGAATTACTGCCAACGCTACAAATTCCGTAACCGTTCGCAGGCAATCCGGCAATTGCTTATCAAGAATATACTGCAGCGTTTCGACAACGATACACCTACCCTCTTCGATTGACTCTCCATCCGCTTTTGTTTACTCTTCTCATACCATAGTTCTTCAATCCATAGAACATTCCCAAAACCCTTATTACCTGCAACTTATAGAATGGTTCCGTGTGTGGACCTGCTTATTGGGCTCATTAGTCCGATCTGCCCGATCCACCATATTATCTTCCCCGCAAAATCGTACCTCGTACATCGTCCAATCGTAAATACCACGACCTCTCAAGCCGACCTGAAGCACCCCTCATCGACCCCTCAACGAGATGTCAATAATACAGATGTTAGCCCCTCCTTTGGAGGGGATGGGGAGATCTACATCGTCAAATCATAAATCTATGTATTGTTTCTTATCGGGCGATACCATCGCCCGCCCTATCCTCCTATAGCAGGAATTCCCACATCCTCGGACTTCTCGATTAACTAGAACGTCTATAGCAAACCCGACAAAAAAAAACAAAAGGGGGAACCATTCATTGGATCCCCCTTTTGTCACATGTAGCAAGTTGCCACCCTGCAAAATCTGGGCAGACAACTACCGGACTATCACTTGCCCGATGAACGTGCGTTTGTCGCCATCCGTTACACGAAGCAAGTACATTCCGCTGTTGTGGAAGCCCTCCACCGTCATATCCCGACCGGACAGAGTCTGCAGACTCACGCGACGGCCTACGGCATCGAACAACTCAACGGTTACACCTTCCTTGTCGCTCGCCGTGAACGTGTTGCGGATGAATACCGTGCCTTCGCGGTCTATGATGTTAGGAACAATATCCAGTCTTCCTTCGCTGACGTAATCTACAGACTCAGGCAACTTGATGTGCAGGGTCAGGTTGACAATACTGTCGCAACCGTTCTCTGCCGCATTGGCCAAGACGATCTCCGGCCAATACGTACCCTCACGCATCTCCTCTATGATGTAGGTGGAATCTGCCGTGGTGGCAAATGTGTAAGGCAGTTGATCCGTTGTGAGCGTCAGTTCTTGCGAAACCTCCGGTGTAGGCAGGACGGTCAGATGCAGGGTCACAACGCTGTCGCAACCTAAGGCAGAAGTAAAGCGTCCCGTATAGTCGCCTTCCGAAACAAGGTCTTTACCGTCGAACCTGTATATATCACCATTGCAGATAGTTTCCTGAATGGATGATGTTTGCGGTTCAAGCACTACCAGATTCAGATGGACAATACTGTCACAACCTAACGAGGAAATCAACGTACGGTCGTAAGTACCTGCTTCCGTCAGAGCGGGGAAGTTGTCGTCATAGTACGTGCCGCCCTGGCATACATAACCCGTATAGGTCGAACCTTCCGTGCTTTGTACTGTAAGGTGCAGAACGATAGTACTGTCACAACCCAATACATTCTTCAGCGTAACCTCATGGTCTCCTTGAGTGGAGAATGACTCCGTTCCGATAGAGAACGACTCGCCTTCGCAGATGGTCTTGCTTGTCTCGGTCCTTGTAGGAAGCACCGTCAAATCAAGTGTCACGGTGCTGTCACAGAGAGAACCCTGGAATGTTTGCACATACACACCCGATTCTGTCAGCGAAAGTTCCCCGAAAGCATAAGGTGTCTCCGTATCGCAGATCGTGAGTTGCTGGTTGAACTGCGTCTCTGGTACAAAGAGGTGCAATACTACCAAACTGTCACAACCGTAGGCGGTCTGCAAGACTCCTTCCGAGAGTGTATAGGTACGTGTTTGCGGATTTGCAATCTGGAAACCGTACTTCTCGTATGGAGTATTGGCACATACCGTATCACGAACCTCGACCTTGGCTTCGGGAAGTACATACAGCGACAGGTTGTAAAGCGTGGTCACGCCGTCCACGGTATTGAATTGGGAACGGTTGTACTCCATACCCGGTGTCAGATTGTCCTTCAATATCGAGAACCCGTGCGCCATATAGTCCGTGTTTGCACAAATGGTATCTTTCACCTCTTCCACAGTTCCGTTGAATACCTGCAAATTGCCGATATGCATATCATTATCACCTCCCGAAGCGGTTGACTCCCCGTAGAAGGCGATTCGGATGGTATCACCCGCATAATCGGCAAGCGACATCGTTACCGTGCTGGCAGTATTGGGTATCTCGTTATATACATATTCTGACCCTGTATTGTTCCACTCGCGTGCATGACTCAACGACCAAGTATTTCCGTTGTCAGGAGAAACGAACACGATGAATCGGTCATCCGCTTGTGCCGTGGCATCTTCAATAGGATCAGAGTTCCTATAGTCGGTAAGTGCTATATCGAACATCAGGTTGGCATCGGCATTGTCTATGTAAATGGACGGAGTAACTAACCAGTCATTAAGTTCCGTACCATAGATGTTCAGTTTCATGTGCTTGTCCGAAATGCCGTATCCGGTTGTAGCCTGCATCCAAGCATTGTAGGTAGTAACTGGCAACGCCTGCATCTCTGTTCCTGTGAACAGAGTCTTATACAGACTCCAACATGCATCGTACTTGACATCATCTTCAAAATCCTCAATGTAGGGGAGTCTTAACACAGAACATAATGTCTTGAAATTGACGGTCTTCCACGTTGGAGAATACGCAAAGGTCTCACCCGATTGACATACGGAACGCACTGCCACATAATACTCGGTGCTGGGTTCCAGCCCCTTGAGAGGACAAACGGTATTCAAAGTGACAATGGTATCCAGCAGAGCCGTGCCTGTTGTGGCAATGTCAGATGACGTTCCCAAACGGATTTGCACACCGTCAGACTCACGCTCCCACGAAAGCGTTGCAGAGTTGGAACCGATGTGGCTTACCACAGGCTTGTTTTGTAACGAGGTACATGGCACTTGCTGAATCGACACATTATCCACCGCTGCACCGCCTTTTCCTGATGTCGCATAATAACTGCTCTTGCTATACCACTGGAAAGCGAGGGAATAGACCCCTGGAGTTTCTATGTATATTGTCTTCGTCAAATGCTTCCATGTCGTGATCGAATACTCTTCGGTCAACAAAGAAGTCCATTTCGATTCGGCATCCTCGCCGGCTGATACTGTCTCCGTAGAGGGAACAATATAGGTACTCAGATAGGCAAGTGGCACATCATAGGAGTAACCATCGTAATAGGATTCGTAATAGTCTCCCTCACACTTGTAGTCAAACTCAAATGTATATTCACCGGCTGTCTCGGCATTGAATGAGCGTACGGCATAAACAATATCACTGGCTTTCTCATAAGTATTGTTTGTACCGCCGTCTGCGGATATATATAGTCCCCGTACGCCGTCCTTGACTCCGGCTTCGCCTACATACCATTTGTTGGTTGCATCATCGTTCTGTACAAAAGACCAACTCTGGTCTTGTCCTTCCTCAAATCCGGTGCTGTACGGAAGATCCTTCGCAACATCCGGTGTCTTGAACGACAATTGCATCCAGTCGGATACTTCGCCTTCGCCGCAAGCGGAACGGACATAAAGCGTATAAGACGTCATTACCTGCAATGTATCCAATGTCAGAACACTGTCTGTTGTTGTGGGCAACGAACCCGCAAGGACATCATCCATCGCCGTACCTGCACGCAAACATGCAACCTGATAAGTCTCAGAATCGTTCTTGTTCCACTTGAAGCCGACACTCGTGCTGTGCAATGACGTCATCAACAAACCGGATACAGGAATACAATTGACTTCGCTGACCGAGATATTGTCAATGGCTGCTGGTGGATCATTGGTCGTGGAACCATCGTTTTTCCACATGAACACAAGATTGTATTTACCGGCTTCTGGAACGGCAACAACATTCTGCGCCAATTGCCAATTGGTTGCCAGCGTATAAGGAAGAGCATCGCCGTTCTTGACGGGAATCCAGTTCTCCGGAGCAACGGTTGCAGAAGATGAACCATACTTGTCTGCAACAATCTGTTCGCTTTCCGGAACTAAGAACACCGCCAAATAGTCATAACAACCATAACTGGAATGTTCTCCGTTTGATCTCCAGTCAAAAGATACCAAATAGTTGCCTCGGCTGAGATCAAAACGGCGGAACGTATAGGAAACTACGGAAGAAGTGGAAGAATAGGCATTGGTCTTGCCGCCGTCATTGGAAATATACAGACCTTTCAAGTCGTCTTTGACCGCCGCCGTATCAATCACCCATTTGTTAATAGTGCCGTTTGCCATCTGCCAATAAGCATTCTCCGTGTCGTCCTCAAAGTTGCAGGAGTACGGAAGTGCAGCCGCCGGTTGTGGGGTCGCAAAGGTTAACTCTTTCGACCAAGCACTTGTATCGCCTTCTGCAATGATAGCACGGACTTTATAACGGTACTCCGTCATCGGAAGAAGTCCTGTCAATGATTCTGACGTACCGGAAACACGATGCTTTACGGTGTCGGTACCATGAATTAGCAACGCTTCGTAAGCAGGGGCCTCTCGGAATGACATCCAACTGATGGTTGCACTTTCAAAATCCAGATCCGTCACTTTCAATCCGATAGGATAATCCAATATCCGTACACTGACTGCATCAACTCCCACACGATAGTAACTGCTCGTCGCAACATAGCGGAATGCCAAAGGTGCGGTAATGGCAGGCGCACCATAGTCCCCCAACGCAAAGGTGTGGTCAGTCAGAGAGGTTGCATTGGGTACGGTGACTATTTCTACGAATGAGGAATTGTCTTTTACATCCGTCAGATATCCTAATACCAAAGAGTCTTTGCTCGTATCATCAAATTTGGTGGAGAACGAAATCTCTATTTGGTTGAGAGGTGTCGTAAACTCAGGCATCACAGCATAGATAGGTCTTCTCGCCCCATATCCATACGCCATAAAGTACAAGTAGTTCCCGGATCTTCCATAATTGGTAGAATAGGTGCTGGCACTCGCCACTCTTACGTAGGACTGCGTGTATACATTCTCCGAAGTAATAGTATTCACCCAGTTGTACGCTGACCAGCAAGAAGGCATCACCACCGCTCCATTCTGCATAATGGAAGTCGTACCGAAGTTTTCGGTATATGGCAGTTCCAATGCATTGCAAAGCGTGGAAAACTCTATAGGAGACAGCCATGCGGAACGTTTGCCATTAGCGCATACCGTACGCACATAAAGCAGGTAATCCGTTTGAGGCGTAAGGGAAGATATGGTTACCGTATCCGACAAGCAAGCCGTTACAGTTGCCGTATCTACATCTCCCCCTGCAACCACAAAGGCATACTCATACGTGCAATCGGTCTGATCGTCATCCCGCTGAACGGCAAAAGTAACAGAAGTCCGGTCACGCCATACAATACTTGTGCCTTTGGGCATCTCACAATCCGGAACAGCCTCCAACACTACATTGTCCAAATAGATGTAGCCATTGCTGGAATAACTACCATTGGAAGTCGCCTTAAAGACAATCGTAACAACAGAACCTACAAAGCGGTCATCTATACCATAAAGTACTTTTGTCCATTGTCCGCTTGTTGCAGGTAAATTCTCCGCCAACGTATCTGCATAGGTCGTACCGCCATCCACGGACAAGTACACATCTAATACCGAACCGTCAATCTTCTTGTAAACGAAAGAAACTCTTGCTTTCTCCGACAAGTTGACAGAAGGCAACTTTAGGAAATTGGTATTCCCGCTTGGATTACTGTAATAATAACTATTGAAGCGGAGACATGCCGTGCTATTGTAACCATCGGCATAATAGTTCCAACGATTGGTCACATCGGTGGTAGTACCTTCTTCATTGTCCCAACAATCAGGAATACCATCCTTGAGCGAGTTGAAATTCTCCGTCAAAGGGAGTTCTCCTGCTGCACAAGCCGTCTTGAAAGGAACGGCAGCAGTCCACGAGGAGACGTTCTCCTCATCGCAATAATGACGCACATACACGCTATATCGGGTGGCAGGTTCCAAATCCCTAAGCACAATTACATCACTGTCTGCACTTATGGGGGTAACCTCAGTAACGTTCTGGTTGCCTTTTGCAATAGCGTACTCCCAGCGCAGGGTGTCTTGTGCTGCATCGGACACAACCAACTTGGCGGTGTCGGATGAAACATTTGCAACTTCCACCTTGAGTGTCGGTGACAGAATACATGCAGGAGCAGCCTCCAGCACTAAGTTGTCCAAATAAATATAGGCATCGGAAGAACCATAATTGGAAGTCCCCTTGAAGACAATCGAAACATTGGAACCTACAAAACGGTCATCAATGTAGAGAACCGTATCTTTCCAACCCGGATTACCTATACCCTCACCCGGTATCTTTTCAGCCAGAGTATCTGCCATCGTCAGTCCACCATCCAAAGACAGATAGACATCCAATCCCGAACCGGTTTGTTTCTTGTAAACAAAAGAGAGTTGCGCCGCTTCGGTTATTTTGACGGGTACCGTCGTCAGGAAATTGGTATTCCCGCTTGCGTTATTCCAACTATTGAAGCAGACACATGCTGTGTTATTGTAGCCCTTAGCAGAATAGTTCCAACGTTTGGCCAATTCTGTGGTAGTACCCTCTTCATTGTTCCAGCAGTCGGGAATACCCTCCGTGAGCGAATTGAAATCTTCCATATAAGGCAAAGCCATTGCCGAACATAGTGTCTTGAAAGAACAGTCTCTCACGGCACTTGTATCTTCCTCTGCACATATTGCCCGTACCTGAACCGCATAAGAGGTCATAGCCTGCAAATCCGTCACTGTATGCGGATGTGCCGTTACGATTTCTTTCTTATGCACATCTGTTCCGTCCATGACAACGACCTCCCATTTGGTTTCCGTCCCCATGGGAGTCCAATCAACAACCGCCGAGTTCTCTGTAATATCCGAAGCCATTACAACAGACGGTCTCGGGCAGGAAGGAATTTCCTCAATGCTTATATCATCGATGCAGATATTCGTCTCTGAATTCAAGTTAATCACCACATACTTATAGTCCGCAGCGTCCGGCAGACTTGCCAGAGGAGCGAATGAAGCCGTGAACTCCGTCCACGATTCAGCATCAGCCAAAGCGACCGTTGCCACTTGCAGATAGGTTGTCGCGTCTGTAATGGATTTCTGAATACCAATGGAGAACGACACACCGGCAGTATATGGTTGTGCGAAGCCCGCAATGAGATAGTCGGACAAGTTCTTTCCCTCCGGGAATGTCAGAGCCATGGAAGTGAATGTGGCATTGTGACCATAAACAGAGGCATTACCCGTATGGAACCTGGTTGTGTTCTTAGCGAAATACCCGTTCTCCGATGTATTGACCGTCCAACAATCGTAAGAGGTATTGTCGGTCTCAAAGCCGTCGGTGTAAGGAAGAAGTTCCGGCGCACAGAGGGTCTTGAAGGAACGTGGCTCCGACCATTTGGACTTGCCGTCTGCACCACAATCAGCACGTACTACGGCAATATAGTCGGTCTGCGGCGACAACCCTTTGAACACAATGTCAGTTGCCGTAAGTCCGGCTCTTTCAAATGCCGAAGAAGCCGTGTCGATGTCAGCGGGGAGTGTTGTTCCTTCAAACACTTTCATTTCATAAGAATCCGCTCCCGTAGAGTTCCACGACAAGGCAACAGAATCGTAAGACAAGGCTGTCACTGTAGGAACATTCGGATAAGCACAACTCAGTTTCCGGATTGACACATCCGATACGATGGCTCCCGGTTGCGTACCGCTGGCATAATCATTGCACCAATACAACAGCAACTTGTAATCACCTGCCGACAGATTGACATCATATTCAAAGCTCTGAAGACTTGTCTTGAGGTTCAAGTATTCTTCTGCCTTGCCCAATTTTGTCCAACCGTCAGGAATTTTACTCTTTATGCTTTTTCCCGCCTCAACCGTTGCAGACGCAGGCGCAACGAGTGCCCACAAGAAATCGCACGTACTCTCTCCCCCTGCTCTCCACTTGAACTGAACGGAATAGGAACCCTCTTCGTCCACTCCGAAAGAGCGTACCGCATACACATTGGAAGTAACAACAGGTTCGCTGTCAGATGTGGTCGCTTTCTTAAATTTATACCCTTTCGTCTTCGTATCTCCGTTGAAGATACACAAAGAGTCATTGTCCACATTCCAATAGTTCACTTCCGTACCATTGACGAGGAGCCAATCCGAGAAGTCGGTCGAAGAATAAGGCAACGATGCAGGGACTTGGTTTGTCATGAATGAAACGGGATCCACCGTACGGGACTTATGCTCTGCATCATACTGCGCATAAACCGTTACGGAGTATGATGTAGTTTCCTGCAAACCGGTCAGTGTCACAATGGTTGTATCGGATGTTTTCGGTACGGAGACCGACAAGCCTTCTCCATATTCCGCCACGATAGTGCCGTCACCACCTTTGACAAAAATCTTTGCCGAGGTAGCGGTGACATCTTCCACCCAGACTTTCTCAGGGGGGGGACAAGCCGACAAGGCAGATACCTCCACATTATCCAGGAGAACGGAACTTCCCGCAGTCTCACCTCCCAATGTTGTGGCAGCAAAGACCACTATGATATTTTTGCCTGTATAAGCCGAGAGGTCGTACGTCTTTTGTTCCCAAGCAGACGATGACAAAGCGGAAGCAAGCGTATCCGCCACGTTCATATTTCCGTCGGTATGCACCCACACCGAGAAACGGGCTTGCAAAGGATATCCGTTCAAGAAGTGGAACGACAGACGCGAGTTTTCCGTCAGTTCCAATGTCGGTGTCATCAGCAAACAGCGTTGCCCGACATAAGACGAAGATGAACTTGAAGCATAGTAGGCTATACCTCGCGTGTCATCATAGCCTGCACCTGAAGACCACCATCGCTGCTGAATGTCTGCATCCAGCGAGTTGTCCCAACAATCAGGAATTTGGGTAGAAGACAATGCGTCGAAAGACTCATAGAACGGTAACGCCACAGCGGCACACCTTGTTTTGAAAGAGATGGATGATGATGTCACCTCGCTGGTGTCCCCTTCCTGACAGATAGCACGCACTTGAAGCCCTACAGCATAAGACGTACTCTCTTCCAACCCGGACATTGTGAAAGACGGGGAAGTGACCATCTCTTTCCCTGTATCTACACCTCTTGTCCAAACCACTTCCCATTCCGGTGCCGTTGAAGGCTGTGTCCACGAAAAAGTGGCAGAAGTTGCCGCCACGGAACTCAATTGCAAACCAACAGGTGCTTTGCAGGTGGGAGCGGGTTCGACATACAGGTTATCGATCATGACATCATAATAGGAGAATGCTATACCTCCATAGCGGACAGCAATATACGCGTTCTGCGGAGCCTCCTCCAGCAGAATTGCATATTGTGTATAGACAGCAGTTCTATCCAGTGTATCCAAGATGACAAACGTTGACACATCACTCTTGTCCGTCATATAGCCTACCTCCGCCCATCCATAAGAAGCACTCTCATATCTATAAGAAAAGCGCATCCGCAGCGTTCTCAGGTCAGCATCAAAACGAGGCAAGACCGCATATACGGGCGATGTGTTTTTATACTCCCTTAATGTCAATGTATTACTAGAAGTATTATTGTCTGACTTTACCATTACGCGACTTTCTCCGTCTTTATGTACTGTAAAGCAATCAGGAACATCACCTATGCTGTAACTATCGAAATCAGCCTCGAAGGGAATTGGTTGCGCACCACATTCCGTCTTGAACGACACGCTGACGGCCGCATAATCACTCTCCGAATCACCGCAACTTGCTTTTACACGGGCTGTATAGTCCGTATTCTGTTCCAACGATGTACAGGTAAAAGGATTGGCATCAGCATTCTCCGTGAACGCCGAACCACCCTCAGGAGTCAGTTCGAGAACCCATGCCGTTGCGGTGCCATTTTCCGTCCATGAGAACGTAGCCGAAGTTTCCCCTACACCGCTCACTTGCAAGGAAGAGGGACGACGGCAAGCAGAGGCTTCCCGTACAAGGATGTCATCTACATAGAACGTTGACGGATTTCCCTGCTCCGCATAAATAACATAGACATACCCATCGGTGAAGTAGCCATCCTTATCTGATACAACAAACTCTATCCATTGATTGGCAATTGTAGAGTCCTCGTAGATAGGTACAATATCGGTCGTTATATCGCCGTCGATGGGTGCGACACCCACTACAAATCGTTGCCTTCCGGACGAAGAATACGCACGGAACACCAATTCGGAAGCCGAGGAAGCGCCTTGCAGTGCAGGCGTGAACAGCATGGAAGAAGCATCGGTAGCGTTTTGCAACTTGACAGCATAGCCTTCCGAACCATAGTAAACCGAATTTTGCAGAACGGGGAGGATGGTTCCACCCATCAACCAACAAGCGGGGAATGTGGCAGAAGCGAACTTCATTGTGTCGATCGGCAAAGCCACGGGTTCACACATTGTGCTGAATGTTGTGGTCAGGAACGAAGAAGAACCGCTATAGTCCCATTCGCAATTCTGGCGGAGCAATACGTAGTAGAGCGTACCCGGCTGCAAATCCGTCAAAGACAGTTGCGTAACATCCAACGCTTGTTTCGTACCATACGCCACGACTCCTGCTGCGGAGGCTGAAAGCGATGACCAATTAGCAGACGTAATCGGATTGGATGACACAGCATAATCATACTGCATCTGTTCCCCTGCATCCGGCTGTGTCCATAGCAAGACAGCCGAATTGGAACTCAAGGAAGTCACTGACAACCCCGTAGGAGCAGGGCAATCCTGCGCAAAAGAGGACTGTACCGAAAGCAACATCCAGCACAGACCTATCGCCACCCAGGATTTCATTGCAGTGAGCAAAGAATAGAAACCTTTCATAGGCTTAATGAATTAAGTGAATAAAATAGTTATATTAGTTTTATATTGTCGTTATTATTGTTTTATAATATTCGGATCAGTTCCGAATCATAACCCTGAATGCCAACTTGGAGCCGCCGTTTTTCGGCTGTATTTCAATCAAGTAGATACCGGATTGTGCAGGTTTAGGGAAAGAGACAATCCCATTATTCATTTGTGATTTCATCACGACCAATCCCATTGCATTATAGACCGTCACCACCGCCTCCTGCACATCGGGTGCCTCAACCACAAATGATGTTGCGTCTTGCTTAACAGCAGGCCTTGCCGGCGAAGAGGAGTTTGTGACGGGATAGAACGGACAGGTGGGGACAGCCACTTTCTCGCCGACGCGAGTCAAGAGAACCTGGTACATATCGCCCGGTTGGAACGTTTCGTCCTCCCCGAGATAATAGTAGGAATCGGTTGCACCCTCCACAGGAGAATTGTTCTTCAACCATTGATATGCCGAATACTTATATCCCATTGTTTTCAGTACCCCCAACACATCATCCCACTTTTGTGCAATAACCGAAGAAGGATAGAATACACTGAAATCGAACGGATACTGCTTATCTCCGCAATTGAGATCGTGCAGCGTGAGTACAGCAGAATAATAGCCCGGTCGGACATTTGCCGGCAGACTCACCACTACATCCACATTTCCAGATTGTCCATACTGCAAATTGGTTTGTTGCTGCAACAGGTCTTTGAATCCCGCTCTCCTTGCATCCTCGGAAAAGAGAAGAGAATAGGACGAAACATTTCCAGCCGTTTTACTGAACGGGACCACGAAATTCGGTGCATCAGCACAAATCATCTCAAGAGGCAACAGAAGATCCGCTTCGAGACACTCCGTTGTAATAGTCACCGTCTGCGCTTCGGAAGAGCAGCCCAGCCGGTTATAGACTATGACCTCATAGGTTCCTGCAGACAGCCCCGTCAAGGGAGCATTCTGCACGCCATTGAGTGTATAGTAGCAGGACGGGTCCTGCATTTGCAAAGCGATACTCCCCGAATTAGGACCATTATAGGCATCGGTCGCCGTGAGTGTATAGTTTATCTTTGGCAGGACTGTCAGATTGATGTTTTGCACCAGACTGTCGCATCCCTGTTTATAGCGTTGTGTATAGGTGTAGGTACCTGTTTTGGTGTAGGCGGCTGTTCCCAGACGAAGCGTGTCACCAAAGCAAAGCGTTGTATCAATTGTCTGCTGCAACGCTTCCAATTTACGGAGTTGCAACCTGTAAACCACGGAGTCGCATCCCAATTGGCTTTTCAGCACCACTTCGTGGTAGCCATCCTGATCCGTTGTAATATACTTATCGTGATAGGTTTCTCCCTCGCAGATATATGCCTCGACAACAGGCAAACTATCCACAACAGGGAATTGTACGATAGCCGTATCCGCCAAATCGAAATAATCGCCATTGCAGGCAGAGAACTGCATACGCACGGTGACAGTATCTTGCGTTTTTCCCGGGTGAGTCAGCCATATACTATCATTTTTACCTATCACGGGACCATCGAAGCCCGCTCCATGGTACCAAGTTATGTCATACGTAGGCGTAGTGAGCGGGATAAAACGCCATGCCTCCGAGACAGACTCCTCTACCTCCCACTTATCGGACTTGTTTCGTCCAGGAGCAGCCACACCATCCGACCCATCGGAGTTAATCAGACCTATGATACCAATACCATCTTCCCAACTATCACAACGGAGACGCTGCTTTACATAGACATCAATCACATTGGTACCCTCATACAGCACTATTTGATATGTATTCTTCAGCGACAAGCACGAAAAGGATGGTGCATTGTACCATGATGCCGTAAACGTACGGCATGGATACTCCCCCAACACGCCAAAATATATACCTCCATCGCCTTCCAACATTCCCATGTGAGCATCTTCATATACACCGAAGATGCTATTCTTGTAAATAAATTGCGGATTCGGTATATCCTGTTGCTTTGTCAAATGATAATCACAAGAGCCACCCGGCTCATGAGAAGTATCGAATGTAATTATGCCGTTGGCACCTACTTGCACCTGCCGATAAACACCATCAAAAAAGCAGAAACTGAACGGAAGTTGTACTATTTCGCTCCATACATCATCTTTCCACTTTCCATCCGGTCCTTTGAAAGGTGTCCCTGCATTAAACGGGAAAGGCGGTGCATAAGGAATTTCTTCGACCTCATATCCTGCAATACTACCTCCGCTTCCGACCGCAGTTGCTTTGAGCAGATAGTCACCGCTTTCGGAGCAAGCCAGTTCAACCACTTTCATGCCTTCCGGTGTAAAGGCAGTCGGTGTTAATGATATTTCGGGACACGCACTTGCCACTTTGGATGTTTTACCCACCACCTTTATTCCAGACAATTCGGCATACAAACTGTTTGTTCCGTCGGGGCAGACAGATCGCACCCATACCGTATAGAGCCCCGTATTCATATCAGCAATTGGAATCGAGCAAGAGTTCGTCGTCAATCCTGAAACAGAATCAACGGTTCCTGCCCCTTCCAACCAATAGAGGACATCATAGGTATTCCCGCGCACGGCATCCCAAGTAATCCGCAACGTTCCTACATTGCTGGTGGCCGACACGTTTTTCGGTATCTGGTTGCAATCCGATGCCAGGGGTTTCTTTGCTATTTGCACATTGTCGATACATCCACCCGGGTTGTACGTTCTATCAGCATTATTCCGCCACAAGAAGACCAACTTATACGTAGTATTAGGATTGGTGACCCGCACCGTTCCTTGAGCATACTTCCACGCCGAGGAGCCACGCAACGAGTCTCCCCTTGCACCTGTTGACAACGTTAACTTGTAAGGACGCACCGCCGCAGGTTCATTCCCCACCACTCCTCCATTGGTCCGCACTGAAGCCGGCATCCAATACGCTGTTATTTCATCGGCATTGAACTCGCCCAAGCAACGCCACGAGAAAGCGAGGTCATATTCTCCCGCAGGCAAACGGAACTCACGATACGCATACGTGAAACAAGCCTTCTCGGCATACATCGCTTCCGTTGCATCATCATTTTGGCAAATATACAAACCATGATATCCCTGTTTCTTTGCCGCTGTACCAATCGTCCACTTATTAACAAAATTAGCATGATTAATAATGGACGGCGTTCCCGGGTTCAACACCCATGCGGCATTTTCCTGAGGATCTTCAAATCCGCAGAAATAAGGCACCGCAGTAACCGGAGATGTTTGCGCCACCACGGGCAAGACTCCGAAGAGGAGACATACGGAACAATATAACAAGCACAAGTAGATTTTTCTCATACCAAACTAATACTTAAACACAACACAATCAACAATATCCAATTCTTTTATACCTTTTCTTTCCACAATACGGAACACTTTCGGACACAATTGCCCGCTGCAAAGATACAATTAAATTATTATTTTGTACACCTATTCACAAAAAAAAAATCTTTTTGTCTCAAAAAAGTGTTTTTCGGCAAACAAATGAACAGAAATATATCCTTGTAGTCGTCGAAGTATATCCAAGCAGGGTTATATTGGAAGGATTGGGCAAATGGGACAGATGGGACGGATTAGACAGATTAGACAAAAGGGACGAATTGGATCGATTTTCGGGAGCGGGTCAATGGCTCAAACTGACAAAGCGACCGAGATACGGGCGACAGGGGCTGCCGCTATTGATACCTTAATAATATAGTTTGCGAATTTATGAAAAGTACCGCGAGTGGGACTTGAACCCACACAGTCATTTCTGACCAAAGGATTTTAAGTCCTTCGTGTCTACCGATTCCACCATCGCGGCATTCCAAGAAAAAGAGAGCGGAAAACGGGACTCGAACCCGCGACCCCGACCTTGGCAAGGTCGTGCTCTACCAACTGAGCTATTTCCGCAAAATGTCATTTCCCATCAAACGGGTTGCAAAGATACGGAATAAGCCGACGTTTTGCAAGCATTTTGGTTATTTTTTTACAAGTTAGTAGCGTGACGTGTTACAGTTATCCGGTACGTTCCGATTGATCAAACCGTTCGAGGAGGCGAGACCGTTACTTTTTCAGGGGTCGTTGAGGGGTCGATGAGGAGTGCTTGAGGGGTCGCAAGAAGCAGCATGAGAACGATTTACCGCTTGCCACCCGCAAGGTTGTCCGAAAAAAGGCAGGAACAGGCACCCATGCATTTGCACATTCCCAAAAGCCATTCGAAACAGTTCAGCGCAAGAATTGCAGCGTCCAACAAGTCATTTGCGACATTCAGCATAATAGCCCCCTGTTCTGCTTGTGTTATTATTCTTTTCCGTTATCTTTGCAGGAGGTTTTGTGCCTTTTTGTTACGTCAAACGGATTCTATGCCATGAGGAAAGTCACCTGTATTTCACTTTTATCCATTCTTATTTCCACATTAAGTTTTGCCGTTGAGCCCTCCGGCACACTTCCCGTCATTCACATACAAACAGAGAACAACGCAGCCATCGACTCGCACGAGACTTACACGAATGCCACTTACTGGATTTCGGGTACGGCGAGCGATCCGACGTCTGCCATGGGTTCTGCAGCAGCCCCTATTGCCATGCAGATCAAAGGACGAGGCAACTGGACATGGAGGGGGTTTGACAAGAAGCCATACAAAATCAAACTTGCCACAAAGACACCATTGTCAGGACTCCAATCAAACAAGCATTTTGCCCTGCTGGCTCATGCCGATGACAACAAAGGTTTTCTAAGAAACACTCTCGGTTTTTGGCTGAGCGAGCAGATCGGGTTGGCATGGACTCCGAAACAGAAGCCCATTGAAGTTGTTCTGAACGGTGAATATATCGGTCTTTATTTTCTAACAGAGACCATACGCACCGGGAAAAACAGAGTGAACATTGTTGAACAGGCAAACAACACGAGCCACCCGGACAGCATAACGGGCGGCTGGCTGATAGAGATAGACAATTACGACAAAGATCCGCACATCAGCATCACAGAGGGAGACGGGTATCCGATTTGGTTCACCTACAAGACGCCGGAGATACTATCTTCCGCACAGGAACGTTTTTTAACCCGAGAGATGAGCCGAATCAATGAATTAGTCTATGGAGACAAGACCTCGGAAGAGTTGTGGAAATATGTTGACATAGATGCCCTTGCCAAGTTCTACATCGTGCAGGAAATCACAGACAACTACGAGTCTTTTCATGGCAGTTGCTACCTTTACAGGGACATGGGTGCAGACGAGAAGTGGCATTTAGGTCCGGTATGGGATTTCGGGAGTGCGTTCAACTACAAGAAGGCACAATACTGCTACCAAGGGAGAGAACATCATCAGACATGGATAGGCGAGATATGCAAGTTTCCGACATTCCGGAAACGCACAGAAGAGATATGGGCGGATTTCATTGACACCCATTACCAAGACATCTATTCCTATATTGACGATTTCAGCAACACGATTGCAGCCGCCGCACAAGCAGATGCCGAAAGGTGGCCCCAATACGGGAATGAAGACATGGAAAGCCGTTCACAAGAAGTGAAGGATCTACTCGCAGGTACCAAGACATGGTTATGCCAGCAATGGGGATACGGGAACAACCAAGACGAAAGATTACAATGGATCATATTGTTCGATGACAACGGAATCCCTGCATGGGAGAACGTACATTGCTACATTTGGGACGATTACGCAGAAGGCTGTTCCGGTTGCTATCAGCCACTCGGGGATTGGCCGGGAACACCTATGCAGACTACGAAATACAAGGGAAAGACCTATTACAGCATTTCTTTCAGAGCCGATTATCGCCTCTCCAGCAGTGCCGGCATTATCTTCAACAACAGCAAAAGCAAGGAAGACAACCAAACAGCAGACCTGATTCTTGAGAACAACAGCATTTACACCAGAGAAGGAAAGACAGGTGAGATTTCCACTACCAGCGATGTTCCGAACGCCTATGAGAACGAGGCAACGGTCTACTACACCTTACAAGGCATCCCCACAAGCAACCCGCAAAGCGGACAGGTTTACATTGTACGCAAGGGTTCACACGTTGAGAAACAATTTATCCGGCAAGATTTCTAACCTCGTGAAAAGGAGACTACATAACATACACAGGGAAAGATGTATATTATGCCATTGTGTCATGAGACAAAAACGACCAGCATAAGCACAAAAGAAAACTCCACCGGCGACCAAGGCTTGCCAGCGGAGAAAGAGCGGCACGCATTGCCTGCATTGCCATGCGCAAATTACTGCCATTCAACATTGGTCGAGAAGAGGCGACTCGAACGCCCGACCCCCACGTCCCGAACGTGGTGCGCTACCAACTGCGCTACTTCTCGGATAGGATTCACAATCCTTTGTTATTATACAAAAATCATGCCTTTTTTGTCGTCTTAGACGATTTGGCAGTATTTTTTTGCATATTGTTTGCGGTTCGTACTCCTGTTCTTTTTGTTTTTCCGCCCGTAGGTTTTGTTTTTTCCACGATGCCTCGGCAATAGTCTTCGGTAAGAGCGGACACGTCTGCCTCCTTAGGCAAGCGATAGTTCATCTCCTTATATTTAATATAAGGACCAAAGCGTCCATTCAGCACCTGCAGGTCACCAAAGTCATAGGCCGGCGTCATGGCTTGCTTTTTTTTCTCTATAATCTCCACAGCGTCCTTTAGAGTAAGGTGCTGTGCGTCCATGGTCTTCGGTACAGAGAAGAAAGTTTTGCCCTGCTTGATGTAGGGTCCGAAGCGTCCCTCATTGACGACAAGGTCTGCCCCTTCGTATTGCCCGACCACATAAGGATAGGGTGTATTGAACAAATCCAAGGCTTCCTGCAAGGAGATGGTGTAGATGGACTGCCCTTGCTTGAGCGAAGCGAACAAGGGTTTCTCCTCATCGGTTGACGCACCTATCTGGATACACGGCCCCAACTTTCCCAATTTGGCAGTTACCACTCTGCCCGTCTTCGGGTCAGTGCCCAGCCTACGTCCATCCACTTTGCCCATAGGGACAGCCTCCACCGCAGGGTGGAACGCCTTATAAAACTTATCCACCATCTTTACCCATTTTACTTTCCCCGCAGCCACATCGTCCAAAGCGTTTTCGGCATCCGCAGTAAAGTCATAGTTCAGTATGTTCGGGAAAGCCTGTACCAAGAAATCATTCGTGACACGTCCCAAGTCGGTAGGCAGCAACTTTCCGGAATCGGCTCCATAGGTTTCTTCCCTTGTAGTGTCTGCGACAGAGCCGTCAGCCAAGGAGAGTACGTTCACGGATCGTTTGCGTCCTTCCACAGAGCCACGAACCACATAGTTGCGTTGCTGGATGGTTTCTATGATAGAGGCATAGGTTGAGGGTCGTCCGATTCCGAGTTCTTCCATTTTCTTCACGAGAGAGGCTTCCGTATAGCGAGGAGGAGCCTTTGTGAAAGATTCCTGCGCCACCGCCTTCCCACAATTCATAGGCACAGATACCTCGAAGCGCGGCAGCAATCCGGCTTCGCCGGAAGTTTCTTCGTCGGAGGACTGCACGTACACTTTCATAAAGCCATCGAAAAGGACGACTTCTCCCGTTGCCACAAAGACATAGGGGAAAGCTGGTGAAGACACCTCGATGCGCGTTGTCTCCAATTGTGCATCCGCCATCTGCGACGCCACTGTCCGTTTCCATATCAGTTCATAGAGACGGCGTTCATCTTCGTTAGTACCCGCCGTAAGTTTGTCCATATAGGCAGGGCGGATTGCTTCGTGAGCCTCTTGCGCCCCTTTCGCAGTCGTATGGAAACGACGTGCCTTATGGTATTGCTCTCCAAATTCGGAGAGGATCTGCTGCTTCGCCGCATTAAGAGCAAGAGCGGACAGATTGAGCGAATCGGTTCGCATATATGTGATATACCCCGCTTCGTACAGGGACTGTGCAATGCGCATAGTTTTGGAAACAGGGAAATGCAATTTGCGGGCGGCTTCCTGCTGGAGGCTGGACGTTGTGAACGGAGGCGCAGGTGTACGTTTCGTCGGACGCTTTACAACGGAGCCGACAGAAAAGACAGCGTCTTTGCATTGTTGCAGGAAATTGAGAGCCTCGGTTTTAGTAGCAAAGCGGTGGTTGAGTTCGGTATGCAGTGTCTGTCTCCTACCATTGGCCGCTTGCCCTACAAAGTCTGCCGTGACACGATACTGAACAGCCGGAACAAATGAATCGATCTCCCGTTCCCGCTCTACAATCAGCCGCACGGCAACAGACTGTACACGTCCGGCAGAAAGTCCGGGCGTAATCTTCCGCCAAAGGACAGGAGACACCTCGAAACCGACGATGCGGTCGAGGACGCGGCGTGCCTGCTGCGCATCCACCAGGTTATAATCAATATCACGCGGGTGTAGGATAGCCTCCTTGATGGCTGTGGGAGTAATCTCATGAAAGACGATACGTTTGGTGTCTTTATCCGCAAGATGCAGCACCTCTTTCAGGTGCCAAGCGATGGCTTCCCCTTCGCGGTCTTCATCGCTTGCGAGCCAAACTTGATCGGCTTCTTTGGTTGCTTTTCTGAGCGAATCGATGATTTTGATTTTTCCCGGTTCGATGGTGTAGTGAGGTGCATAGTTGTGAGCAAAGTCGATACCTATGCTGTTATTTTTGACTCCCGAGATGTCTCTGATATGTCCTTGCGAAGACAAGACATGATAGTCTTGTCCCAAGAATTTCTCTATTGTTTTTGCCTTTGCAGGAGACTCTACTATGACCAGGTTTTTACTCATACCTTGTGAAACACCTTACGATAATACCTCAGCGAAAAAACGCGGCAAAGGTAGTACAAGTTTTTGAAAGGTGCAAATTTTGTCCATTTTGTTTTGACAGGCAGATGATTTGCAGTATATTTGCAGACAAGAAGATATTGAAACGATGAACACGTTATTAGTTATTCTACTTATTGCAGCCGGAATCATATTATTGCTGCTTGAAATGTTCCTGTTACCGGGTTTCGGCGTTGCCGGTGTGACAGGTTTTTGCTGTTTAGCGGGTGCCGTAGGTGTCGCCTATTTTTGTATTGGAGCCACGGCAGGTCATATTACACTGGTAGCAGTATTGGTTTTGTCGGGACTCTCCATATACGGTTTTGTGAAGAGCAAGGCATTGGAAAAAATGGGGTTGGATACCACCATTGACTCGAAAGTGAGTTTGGCGGCTCCCGGCAAGAAGATAGAGAATTTGGAAAAAGAAGCGGAAGAGATGAGCCGCGAGGCAGAAAAAAAAGATGCAGAACATTAACCATTTATTTTATCGAATATGAGTAACATATTTTCCATTGTGGTGCTTGCACTTATTGCGGTAGCCGTCATTATTTTCTTTTATTATGTACCTTTCATGCTATGGATCAATGCACAAGTGAGCGGCGTACGTATTTCACTTATCCAATTGTTTCTGATGCGTATCCGGAAGGTTCCCCCAACCAAGATTGTAAACTGCCTCATAGAGGCTCACAAAGCAGGTTTGCAAGACGTGAAGCGAGACGGGTTGGAGGCCCACTATCTGGCAGGAGGACACATAGAGCGCGTTGTACATGCATTGGTATCCGCAAGCAAAGCCAGTATTGATCTGTCGTTCCAAATGGCGACCGCCATTGACCTTGCGGGACGGGATGTATTCGAGGCTGTCCAGATGTCGGTAAACCCCAAAGTGATTGACACTCCTCCCGTGACGGCCGTAGCAAAAGACGGTATTCAGTTGATCGCCAAAGCGCGTGTAACCGTCCGTGCCAACATACGCCAATTGGTCGGCGGTGCCGGAGAAGACACCGTATTGGCACGCGTAGGGGAAGGCATTGTCAGTTCGATAGGTTCCGCAGAGAGTCATAAATTGGTATTGGAAAATCCAGACAGCATCTCCAAACTGGTGCTAAGCAAGGGTTTGGATGAGGGAACCGCCTTTGAGATACTGAGTATTGACATTGCGGACATTGATGTAGGCAAGAACATAGGTGCCCAACTGCAGATGGATCAGGCCGAAGCAGACAAGAACATCGCCCAAGCGAAAGCCGAAGAACGCCGTGCCATGGCCATAGCCAACGAGCAGGAGATGAAGGCCAAGGCTCAGGAGGCCCGTGCAAAGGTGATAGAGGCAGAGGCTCTTGTTCCACAAGCCATGGCAGATGCATTCCGCAGCGGCAACTTAGGCATCATGGACTATTACCGTATGCAAAACATACAGGCAGACACAAGTATGCGTGAAGCCATAGGCAAACCAGCAGAAGGAAAGAAGAAGTAATGCGCATTGCTCTTCTGCAGTACCCTATTGTGTGGGAGAACAAAGAAGAAAATCTGCGTCTCACCCACGAACGATTAGCCACATTAGCCGGCAAGGCTGATGTGGCTTTGTTGCCTGAAATGTTCTCCACCGGTTTTTGCACGAGCCGCCCAGACTTGGCAGAAACGAATACAGGAAAGACCATCCAATCGTTAAAGCATTGGGCAAAGGAGTATGACATTGCCATAGCAGGCAGTTACATTGCCGAGGAAGGAGGTAAACTCTACAACAGGGGCTTCTTTGTCCGCCCTAACGGAGAACCGGACTTTGCCGACAAAAGACATTTATACGCTCACGGTGGGGAAACAGAGTTTTTCAGCCGAGGTAACCACAGGGTCATCTCGGAATACAAGGGTGTCCGTTTTTGTCTGTTGGTATGCTATGACTTACGTTTTCCCGTATGGAGCAGGAACCGTGAGGGAAATGATTATGACATACTGCTCTATTGTGCGAACTGGCCTGACGCAAGGATACAATACTGGGATGCATTGCTTCCTGCCCGTGCCACAGAGAACCAATGCGCAGTTTGCGGTGTGAATTGCGTGGGAGAAGACGGGAACGGACTGCAGTATTCCGGACATTCGGTTGCATACGATACATACCTACACGCTTTGACGAATTTTGCCGACGGGGAAGAGGGAACACGGATTGCAGATATTGACGTGGACGCCATACGTCATTTCCGAGAACGGCTTCCCCTTTGGAAAGACGTGGACAAATTTACGTTATCGGAAGAATAGACATCTCATATCCCTCCAATAATTGATTCAGGTACATTACAAGATCCGCGAACTTCCTTTTAAGAGTTTTCCATTAAAACCATTAAAGTGCCATTAAAAACCGTGAACGGGGCGTCCGCGTCCCCGGAGAGGCTCCGTTAATGACTACTTTATTCTCCGTTAATTGCCGTATAATTTGCCGTTAATTTGCTCCATTAATACCCGTTAAAGAGTCATTAAAACCGTGAACGGGGCGTCCGCGTCCCCTGTAAGGCTCCGTTAATGACCACTTTATTCTCCGTTAATTGCCGTATAATTGGTCATTAATTTGTTCCAACAATGCCCTTTGAAGATATATGAAAAACCGCGGACGAGATGTCCGCGTCCCCGTAGGGACTCCGCCATTTGCCGTTAATCTTGTACCTGATTAAATCCGACAAAACATTACCCACCCCAATTGTTGCATCTATCACTGCCAACAAAGTCTTAATTCTATTTTTAACCGCTCATTGATATTTGTTTGAGTGGGCAAATTATTTACGATTTGGCAATTTAGAATATACGATTTTGCTCCTTCGTCTCTCACTCAGATCCCGACAAGGGGTGCTTCAGGGGTCGTTGAGGTCGGCTAAAGCAAAAGAAAGACCTCTCCGACATCTCCCAAGGAGAGGCTTTTTGTTGAGAGCAGAAAGTTATGACCACCATTTAGAAGTTGACTGACTCATACTATGTTGATATTACCTGTATAACAAACGGGCAGACACCTCTTAGAGATTGTCTGCCCGTTCTGCTGTTTGGCAATGCCTGATCTTATTCTGGTAGCATTACGACCTCGAACACATTCTTGGAGTTTACCAAGTTCTTCAACATTTGTTGCACGGTTTCGGATGTGACAGCACGCACTGCCTTCTCATAGGAAGTGACGTAGTTATCCCCATAGCGATAATACTGCGGCAGGATGACTGAAGACCAATAGTTGTTTTTCTCCAGATTTTCTTCATAGTCTTTGAGCATGGATTCTTTCTCCTTGCTGAGGTCGGTTGCCAAAGGTCCGTTATCCAAGATAGTCTGCACTTCCTCATGGATAATGTTCATTAACTTCTCCTGCATCTCAGGATCGGTGTCGAACATCATCAACAATATCGCTTCCGGCACGGGATTCCGATGCAAACGACCTGCAACACCTACGCCATAGGAACCGCCTTCCCGTTCACGGATAGACTCCAAATAACGCGTGGATAGAATACGTCCAATCATATTGACATTAAGCATATTGTCCATTGTATAGGGGATGCCGTAGGAAGTATATTGAATATAGTTGGAAGCCGTACGCGTTTGCATTGACCGCGAGAAATAGTTCTTCTGATTGCCTTGTGGTGCCCGTACGTTGTTATCCACAAAATTCTCGCGTGTTTTATTGGTTTTCATTCCTCCCAACCACGTGCATACCAACTTTTGGAAATTTTTGTCGTCGGGATTGATGCATCCCGTGAAAGTAAAGACGAAGTCAGCAGGATTGGCAAAACGCGCCTTATAGATTGCCAGTGCACGGTCCAAGTCAATTTCCTTGAGTTTTTCTTTCGTCCATACGATGGTACGAGGTGAATAGTTGCTTGCCATTACATTGATAGAATCGTACCAGATTGACTTTGGGTCCTGTTTTTTGTTTGCCAACGAGGTTTCCATGAGAGATATAAACGTTTGGAAAGCCTTCTCATCGCGTCGTGGGGCGGTAAAATAGAGATAATTGAGTTGGAGGAGTGTTTCCAAGTCCTTGACAGTAGAGGAACCGCTGACAGATTCGGAGAGTTCATTTATGGAAGGAGACATATTCACATGTTTCCCTGCCAACGCCTTTGAGAGGTCGCTGTTAGAGAAATCCGCCAATCCGCAAAATTCCACCACATCGGTTGCCATTGCAGCAGAAGGAAGATCGGCAAGATCCTTTATCAAGGAAGTGCCGCCCCACGAGAAAGCAGAGAAGAGGATTTCATCCTGCTTGAAATTGGTAGGTTTGATTATAACGCGGATGCCATTGGAGAGAGTCCATTCGGTGGTACCCAGGATCTCGTTGTGAGCGATCTTCTTGATTTTACCCGCCTTAGGTGCTTTCTCCACCAAAGTAGTACGTATGGTTTCTTCTTCAGGAGCCTCAATTTGGAGAGAGGACATATTCTTCAACCCTGAGCGAATTTCTTCTTCGGTTGGGAGTTTGGCATTAGCGGGAGCCGTGATAGAGACAATTACGTTTTCGTCGGTAACAAGCGGGCGTGCCATACGATTAATTTCGGTGATATCCAAAGAGGGAAGAATCTGCTTGACAGCATCAAATTCCCACTTGATACCCGGCATGACTTCACCGTCCAAGAAATTGCGTTTACATTCCTGCACGTAGCCTATATTGCGTGTGCTGTTTCTCTCGTTATAGAATTTCTCATACATAGAGAGCATTTCCGCCTTAACACGTTCCAGTTCTGCATTAGTGAAACCATAACGACGGACTTTCTCCAACTGATAGAGAAGGTCGGCATACGCTTGTTTTTCCTGCCCCACCTTGGGTATGTATATAGCATACAAAGCATCTTTCGCCTTCACCAATTCTCCATAGTCGGTACCACCGGCTACGAAAGACGCATTCGGGTCGAGCGCCAGATCCGCCATACGGTTGTCAATCATGTCGGTAATGAGCGAATGTGCAACACTCAAGACATAATCCATATCCGTCCCTTTGAGAGTTTCGGGCAGAGGGTCTTTCTTGAATATAACCGTGATGCGGGTTACCTGGGCTTCTGCGTCGGTTACCACGGAAACAATGGGTTCCACATTGTTATCGACCGAATAGATCGGGCGTTCTCCGCGGTTAGCACGTGCCGGAACATCCGCCCACAAGGCTTTAATTTTCGCCTCAATGGTGTCCACATTGATATCGCCGACCACAATGACCGCCTGATTATCGGGTCCATACCATTTCTTGTAGTAATTGCGCAGGGCATCGTAGGCAAAGTTGTTGATTACGGCAGTGTCTCCAATAACATCACGTTTAGCATATTGGCTTCCAGGAAACATCAAGGCATTGCTTTGTTTCCACATACGGCGATTGGCATCGGCTCCTGTACGCCATTCCTCACGTATAACACCGCGTTCGGCATCAATCTCTTCGGGCAAGAGAGAGAGTCCACACGCCCAGTCGTGCATCACGAGCAGGGCAGAATCAACAATTCCCTCGCGGTAGGTTGGCACATCGGAGAGACGATACACGGTTTCGTCCAAAGAGGTGTAGGCATTGATGTTTCCACCGAAATTAACGCCTACGGATTCAAAGTAGTTGATGATACCTTTTCCGGGGAAGTGTTCCGTTCCGTTGAACGCCATGTGTTCAAGGAAGTGCGCCAAACCGTTTTGGTCGTCTTCTTCAAGTATAGCCCCCACAGCCTGGACGATATGGAACTCACAGCGTTGTTTGGGATATTCGTTATGGCGGATGTAGTAGGTGAGTCCATTATCCAAGTGTCCTACGCGTACCGCTGAGTCAATGGGCAATTTCTGTGGCTGTTGCGCAGAAACCGCCAAGCATAGTGTCAGCACCCATGTGCCAAGAAGGATTCGTTTCATATAGTTATTTCTTTGTTAATCAGTTCTATTTTTCAGGATAAGAGGTACTCAGCGGAACCATATTCATGCCAAGAAAAGGCAGTCGCCGCAGCACCACATTATCATTTATTGTTTCCGGGGTTCCTCTGAATCATGTTGTCCGTTTTCAGGAGCAGAATCTGAAGGGGAGTCAGTTTGCACTTTATTTTCTTCCGATGGCGATACAGGCTGCGACTGTTCTTTCGCCTTTTCTTCTTGCAGCATTGCTTCGTTGTCCTCGATTATTTCGTCCTGGCGGGACTTCCATGGACGCGGTCCGAGAATACTTTCCACATCTTCTGCCGTAATTACCTCCTTTTCGATAAGGAGTTCCGCAATCCGGTGATGCCCTTCGGCGTTTTGAGCAAGGATTTTCTTGGCGCGCGCCATCTGTTGAGAAATTATGGTACTTGCCTCCTTGTCAATGGTTTCAGCCGTTTTTTCCGAATAAGGTTTGGCAAAAGCGTAGTCGGTTCGTCCTGTGGAGTCATAGAAACTGAGGTTTGCCAACTTATCGCTCATTCCATAATAAGACACCATAGCATACGCTTGCTTGGTGACACGTTCCAAGTCGTTGAGCGCGCCCGTGCTTGTTTGGGAGAGGAATTCCTCCTCCGCCGCCCGTCCGCCTAATGTGGCGCACATTTCGTCCAAAAGATGTTCCCTGTTCGTCAATTGGCGTTCTTCGGGGAGATACCATGCCGCCCCCAAAGAGACACCTCGCGGAACGATGGTAACTTTTACCAGAGGATTAGCCCAACGGAGCATCCATGAAATGGTGGCATGTCCTGCTTCGTGGTAGGCGATGGAGCGTTTCTCGTCATCAGTCATAATCTTCGTCTTCCTTTCCAGTCCTCCAACTATACGATCCACAGCGTCCATAAAGTCTTGTTTTCCGACCGCCTTTTTGTCGTGGCGTGCAGCAATGAGCGCCGCTTCGTTGCATACATTGGCAATATCCGCCCCCGAGAATCCTGGAGTCTGTTTGGCAAGGAAGTTGACGTCCACCGTATCATCCAAGTGCAACGGGCGCAAATGGACACCAAAGATTTCTTTCCGTTCCTGCAAGTCGGGCAGTTCGACATGGATTTGGCGGTCGAAACGTCCTGCACGCAAGAGGGCTGAATCCAAGACATCAGCACGGTTGGTGGCTGCAAGGATGATAACCCCCGAATTGGTACCGAAACCATCCATCTCGGTAAGCAACTGGTTGAGCGTAGATTCCCTTTCGTCGTTGCCGCCACTCATCACATTCTTTCCTCTTGCTCTTCCGACCGCATCAATCTCATCAATAAAGATGATGGAGGGTGCCGCCTCTTTGGCTTGTCGGAAGAGGTCACGGACACGCGAAGCCCCTACACCGACAAACATCTCCACAAAGTCGGAACCGGACATGGAGAAGAACGGCACATTGGCTTCACCTGCCACGGCTTTCGCCAACAGAGTTTTACCGGTTCCCGGAGGTCCTACCAACAGGGCTCCCTTGGGTATTTTACCACCAAGATCGGTGTATTTCTTAGGATTCTTCAGGAAGGAGACAATCTCTTCCACCTCCTGTTTGGCACCCGCCAAACCAGCCACATCTTTGAATGTGACCTTATCTTTCTTATCTTTATCAAAGACCTGTGCTTTGGCTTTTCCCACATTGAATATGCCTGCGCCCCCTCCTACGGGTCCACGGCTCATCATCATGAAAAAGAATACCAATAATACAAAGGGCAGGAGGTTGATCAGTATCAACCACCAATTGTTTTCTTTCTCAAATGTAAGATCAACCGCCTTTTTGCCTGCTTCCTGACGCTGCGAATTAACCTGCGTCATATACTGATTGAACTCATCAACTGAGGGTATAGACACCACAATACGTTGCTGCTTCGCCTCTGCCGCTTTCTCCGGATCGGACGAAAAGACGACTCCCACTGCATCGGGAGCGACTTGAGCCTTGACCTTCCCATCGTCATACACGACCATAGACTCTATACAGCCCTGCTCAATATAAGACTGCAGTTTGGTATAGGAAACATCCTTGGAGACGGAAGAGCCGTCCGAAAAGAGGAGACTTCCGAAAAGGAAGACAATGATAGCAATATAGAGCCACGACAGACCGGGACCTTTCCGTTTTCCTTTCTGTTGCGGTGTATTGGGACGTTGTTGATTATTCCGATTATTCATAGTTTACTCGCAGAAATATGATTACTTAGTCTTCATCGGGCAAGAGGGTGATGCAGGCATCTCCCCAAAGATGTTCGATGTCGTAGAATTCCCGTACTTGCGGTTGGAAAATATGCACGATAATGTCTCCATAGTCCATTGCGATCCATTCTGCATTTTCTTCTCCGGCGGTTGCCAAAACCTTTTCTCCGACTGTTTTCCGCACAAAATCTTCAATTTCATCAGCAATTGCCGCCACCTGCGTATTGGTATTTCCCTGTGCTATGACAAACATGGAACAAGGAGCGGACTCCAAAGAGCGCATATCCAAAACGGCAATCCGTTTACCCTTTTTGTCCCTAATTGCTTCTACAACAGCATCTCTGAGTTGCTCTAATGCCGGTTCATTTTTTTTCATTCAGTATAGTATGTTAGAATAGTTATCTTTTCTTTTTTGGGTCAGCCCCACTGCATCTGCTCAAACAATCTTGCAAAAAATGCGCCAAAACAAGTATTGCCAAAATGGCACAAACATGCAATGCTACAAAGATAGTACATTTTTTTCAACCCGACAACCATTCTACCACATTGTATCCGCTTCCACAGGACAGCAAAAGAAACGATATTGCAGAGTTTAAGAAAAGGTTGTAATTTTGCAGGCGGTTAGCGGTTCCTGTATAGGGAGTATTATCCGCTTATACAGGCCAAGAGGGAAGCAGGTGAAAATCCTGCGCAGTCCCGCTGCTGTAAGTTCTATGAATTGCTTTGCCCAAGAGTGTCACTATTCTATACCAAGAACGGGAAGACTGCAAAGCGAGGAACGAGTCAGAAGACCTGCCGCTGACGACACCCTTTCGTTTTGCTCTCGAGGAAAGAGCGGAGGGGACATATATTTGCAGTCAGAAGACGGCAGATAGTGTTTTCTTTTGCTATTTCACTGAGTTATTTACGGGAGAATACCGGCATACCAAAAAAACTATTGTGATATGAAGAAAACTTTACTATTCAGCCTTTGCCTTATCTGTGCAAGCATAGCAGAGACGCAAGCGGAGGTTATCAAGTTAGACTTGAACAAACCTACCAATCCGACAAGCATTGCATATAATCAGAATGACATCTGGTCGGAGACATACAACGAATCAGAATCGTTCCGCCAATTGGAGTTTCAAGTATTTCGTTTCTCCCACCTCCCCAGCGGAGAGTCGTACGCAGGAACATCGTGGGAAGGTTTCACGGTGAGCAAAGTGTCCTCGGACAGTGTGAGTTACAACGGCTGTATGAGCAAAGGAGGATTGCAGGGCGAAGGTACACCATTTGTCTTGGCTTACTATAGCGAGTTTTACGGAGAGAAATCCAATGTAGTGACTTTCACAGGCGAAACAGCCTATCGTCCGCTGAGCGTGTCCATCTGCCAAAACACGATGGCTTACAAAGATATTACGAAAGGAGACTACACCGGCTATACGTTCAAAGAGGGGGATTATTTTGCACTTCACATCTACGCGCTTGACAAGAACCTGCAGAAAGATGAGAGTAAGGAGGTAACTTATTATCTGGCAGACTACAGAAGTCCGAAACAAGAAGAACGGACGCTCAACAAGGGTTGGGAAGATGTTGATTTGAAAGCATTGGGCGACTGCTACGGTTTATGCTTCACTATGACTTCGACAGGGAAAGGTCAGTGGGGCACCAACACGTCCACCTTCTTTGCCTTGGACGGTCTGCAAGTGGAAAGTACAGGTTCTGCGGTTAGCAACATCGATTCCGACACAGAAGCAGAGTGGATTATTTACAGCATAGACGGAAGACAAATTGGGATTATACATTCCACTTTGGCAGAAGTGCGGAACCAACTTCCCTATAGCGGGACATATATTGTCCGGAGCGGGAACTACTGCACAAAGATAGTGAAATAAGGTGACCTTTCCGCTTCTCCAAAAGACGGGGCAGCCGCCCAAATCATTCCAAAAGCGGAGACAGACAAACCCAAGCCCCCTCAAACAAGGGGCTTGGGTTTGTTTTTGATGTCTCGTTGAGGGGTCGATAAGGGGTCGTCCAGGTCCCGACAAAGGAATATGAGCGTTCTACCATCTCCACGGCAACGGGAAAGACACAAAAGTATTCCACAAGAGACTTACACACAATGAATAACCCGCTCTGTGAGTATTTGATCACAGAGCGGGTTATTGTTAAGAGGAAGAATCAATTATTCGGAAAGATTGACGGCATAATAGGCTATTCTTCCGTTCGGATTAACCCCTGCCAGAAAGAGGACTTTGTCCTGTTCGGAGGCTTGCAGAGCATCATTAAGGACCTGCGACAAATCGTCAACAGAACGAATTGCCCGATTATTCGCCTTAAGAATGATAAAGTTATCCTGTACGCCTGCGTTCTTCAATTTACCATTCTTTACAGCGGAAACCTGCACACCATAGTTGATGCGGAGTTGCTGCTTCAGATTATTTCCTATCTCGTTGAATTGTGCTCCCAAGATACTGAGGTCTTCAGACTTCTGAACAAGTCCGAATCCACCACTTCGATTGGTCAGTTCAGCCTCCAATGTTTGTTCTTTGCCAGCACGCAAGAGGGTGACAGATACTTTGTCGCCAGGACGGTGACGTCCGACCTGCTCTTGCAAATCGGTCGTAGAACGGACAGTAGCATTTCCTATTTTCGTAATGACATCACCCACACGTATACCGGCTTTGTCCGCAGCACCGCCATCCACCACCGCAGCAATGTAGGCTCCCTGCAGGGTAGTCAGATTCTTTTCTTTCTTCAGTTCGGGAGTAATTTCCTGTATCTGGACGCCCAAGACGGCACGTTGTACTACGCCATACTGCTTGAGATCGGAAACAACTTTTTGCACGATGCCTGTCGGTACGGCAAAAGAATAGCCGCTATAGGAACCTGTTTGGGAAGCGATCGCCGTATTGATACCCACCAATTCTCCCTTGGTATTTACCAAGGCTCCTCCCGAGTTGCCGGGATTGACTGCGGCATCGGTTTGAATGAAAGACTCAATCTTCATCTCACCATTCAGGATATTGATATTACGTGCTTTGGCACTGACTATACCTGCGGTAACCGTTGAAGTGAGATTAAACGGATTGCCTACGGCAAGCACCCACTCTCCGACACGAAGGTCGTCGGAATTGCCCATAATGATGATAGGCAGGTCGGTAGCATCGATCTTCAGCAAGGCTATGTCCGTATTGGGATCGGTTCCTATGAGTGTTGCCACAAAAGAGCGTTTGTCGTTGAGAACTACCTCAATGTTTTTGGCATCAGCAATGACGTGGTTATTGGTAACGATATATCCGTCGGGCGATATAATCACTCCGGAGCCGGAAGCCATCTGCTCGGGCATTTCACGTTGTTGCGGTCTTCCAAAGAAGAAATCGAAAAAAGGATCGGACGCATACGGGTTGCGCTGCGCTTGAATAGTGGTTTTGACATGGACAACAGCCCCTACAGACAAATCGGCAGCCACCGTAAAATCGGTTTCGCCAGCAGCAGGAAGGTTGGCAAACTTAGCATACTCGGCAGGGATATAGAAATGAGTGGAATCGGAGGACGCTGCAACCATATCTGCGACGGACGGTTGCGCGTTCCGAACTACCACATAGGCAGTGACAGCACTCAAACCACACATCAGCACTGCCACACAGAGATACTGAAAGAACTTCTTCATAATTGTACTTTTTAGGTCATTTTACAGCAGTTTTTGCAAACACCATGCCAAAACAAGCGAGGAGGTCATCTGCCAAAAGACAGAAGACCTCCTCACTTACTTCAGAGCAACGATTATCAGAGTTTGCGCAATGTCGCCAGGAGGAAGTGGTAGAACTTCTCCACACTTGCGATATTGACCTTCTCATCGGGAGAGTGCGGGTGCATGATGGTCGGTCCGAAAGAGATCATGTCCATACCCAGATAGTTGCGTCCAATGATGCCGCACTCCAGCCCCGCATGAATGGTAATGACCCTCGGTTCTTCGCCAAACTCTTCATGATAGGTTTTCTGCATAAGGCGCAATATATGTGAATCCACGTTGGGTTTCCATCCCGGGTAACTCCCTGAGAACTCGACTTTTGCGCCTGCCAGAGCGAAGCAACTATCGATCATTTCCTGCAATTCCTCCTTCCTGCTCTCCACCGAACTACGGGTAAGGCATTGAATGGTGACCGTATTATTTTCAGTGGTTATCATCGCCAGATTGTTGGATGTTTCAACCACATCGGGCATTTCGGGAATCATACGGAACACACCATCCGGACAAGCGATGACAGAATGGATAAGACTATCCTGTATCTCGTCGGGGATAAGGGATGCGGGCAAACCGGTCGGTTGAGCAGAGAAATGAATATTGTCCTCCACTCCATCATATTCGCGGATGAACAAATCCTCGTAGTCGGCAACCAATTGCAGGAGGTCGTCAACATTTTCTTCTGGAACCGTAAGAACCGCCTCAGCCTCACGCGGAATAGCGTTTCGCAGGCTTCCGCCAGTGACAGAAGCCAAGCGTGCTTCGTTGTTTGCCACCGCATCTTTGAGGAAGCGGAACATCAATTTGTTGGCATTGGCACGTTGCAAGTTGATATCGCAACCCGAATGTCCGCCTTTGAGTCCCGTGAGACTGACACGCAGAGCCACATCACCCTGCGGGATATCAGCAGGAAAATACCGGAACGAAATCGTACTATCCACCCCACCGGCACAACCGATATAGAGTTCGCCCTCGGATTCACTATCCAGATTGAGCAGTGTTTTGCCATTAAGCCAACCGCCTTTGAGCGCAAAAGCCCCATACATACCCGTTTCCTCGTCAACCGTGACAAGAACTTCCAACGGAGGATGAACGGCATCTTTATCCGTCAAGACAGCCAAAGCCGCTGCAACCCCTATGCCATTGTCGGCACCCAAAGTAGTACCCTGTGCCGTAACCCACTCGCCGTCCACGTAAGCATGGACAGGATCTTTTTCGAAATCGAATACTACATCGCCATTCTTTTGCGGCACCATATCCATGTGACCTTGCAGAATAACACCCGGATGGTCTTCCAAACCTTTTGAAGCAGGTTTGCGGATAAGGACATTGCCTATCTCATCCTGCAGGGTTTCCAATCCAAGAGATTTTCCGTATTTCACGAGGAAAGCCCCAATGGCTTCTTTTTTCCCCGAGGGGCGGGGTATTTGCGTTATGCTTTTGAAATTTGTCCACACTCCGTGAGGAGTCAATTCTTCGATATTCATAGCAGTATATATTTATGTTAATTTTCGTTTATTGTCATTTCCCCGCACAGACTGATCCGCAACAGTTGCTTCACTTTTTCGGAATCAGATCCGTGTTCACCCAAGAGATACATCAGTTTTGTCAGCAATGCTTCGGTGGTGATGTCGTGTCCGCTCAAGACACCCGCTTCCATGAGATTGAGACTTGTTTCATATCGTCCCATCTCCACGGAACCTGCACTACACTGCGTTTTATTAACAATGATCAGTCCTCTTGCAGTGGCGTTTCTGAGAGCCTCCGTGAACCATACCTCACTCGGTGCATTGCCGGCACCAAAGGTTTCGAGTACCACCGCACGCAAATCGGGTATGTTCAATGTTGCTTCCACCACCTGTTTGGAAATGCCAGGGAAAATTTTGAGGATAGCCACCCGCTCGTCGAATTTCGTGCGCAGTTTGAGCGGTCGTGAAAAAACGGGGTAATGCACGAGGTGTGTATTATAGCGTATATGAACTCCCGCGATGGCGAGAGGTTCGTAGTTATAGGATTTGAAGGCGGAGAAGTACTCGGCATTTTTCTTCGTTGTGCGGTTTCCGCGATAGAGACGGTCGCCAAAGAAGATAGAGACTTCCGGCACCAACGCCCGTCCGTCTTCATTCTGCGCCACAGCAATCTCTATGGCGGTAAGGAGATTCTCGCGTGCATCGCTCCGTATAAGTCCCATAGGCAACTGAGCCCCCGTGAAGACCACAGGTTTGCCAAGATTTTCCAACATAAAACTGAGGGCAGAAGCCGAATATGCCATGGTATCGGTTCCATGAAGAATCACGAAGCCGTCGTAGACTGCGTAGTTTTCGTAAACAAGAGAGGCCAATTTGCTCCACGTATGGGGGGTTATGTTGGAGGAATCCACCAAAGGATTGAAGGAAGATATGTCCACCTGTATATCGTCTTGAAACAATTCCGGCATATACCGTCTCACTTCTTCCATGCCTGTCGGGCGCAAGGCTCCCGTGACAGGATCCTGGGTCATGGTAATGGTCCCTCCCGTCAGAATCAACAGCACTGATTTTCTTTTGATATTCATCACATTCCTCCCATTTAACCGTTACGTTATCGTTTGCAAAGATAACATAAGTTTTTTGACTTTGCAAGCGTCTTGTTTTTGTTCCCTGCAAGGGATGCGGTGATAAGGTTTGCCATCCGACAAAAATATGTTACCTTTGCAGCCGTAACAGAACGAAAAAGAACACAATGAATGACTTTTTGAAATTCTCGGCCCGGCATCTTGGTATGAACTCGATGCACGTGGAGAAAGCAATGAACGCCTCCATGGAAGCCTCTTATATTTCGCCTTCCATTTTGGAAGAACGCCAATTAAACGTTACGCAGATGGACGTATTTTCGCGTCTTATGATGGATCGTATTATCTTTTTGGGAACAGAGATAAATGATTACACCGCCAGCGTGATACAAGCCCAGTTGCTTTATCTTGACAATGTGGATCAGGACAAGGATATTTCCATCTACTTGAATTCTCCCGGTGGTGTTGTGTATGCCGGTTTGGGTATTTATGACACCATGCAGTTTGTAAACGCCAAAGTGAGTACGATCTGTACCGGTATGGCCGCTTCGATGGGTGCGATTCTGCTTGTAGCCGGCGAAAAAGGCAAACGTGCCGCTCTCCCTCACTCCCGCGTGATGATTCATCAGCCTCTTGGCGGCATTCAGGGACAAGCCTCTGACATAGAAATCACGGCACGTGAAATTCTCAAACTGAAGGATGAGTTGTACCACATCATCTCCGAACACTCAGGACAAAGCATGGAAAGAATCATCGCAGATGCCGACAGAGACTATTGGATGACGGCAGACGAGGCTTTGCAATATGGTATGATAGACACCGTTTACAGAAAAAAACAAGCATAATAGAGACGTGGCTAAACAACAAACAACACATAATGTCTGCGCTCTCTGCGGGCGTACTCTTCCTGCCTCGGAACTGGTGAAAGGTCAAAACGGCTGGGTTGTGTGCAAGGAATGCATCCGTCAAGTGGAAGATCTTCACGCCATCGTATCGCAACTGCGACCTGCGGAGTCAGCAAGCGGGACAGAGACGAAAGACGACGGGATGAAGAATGTTCCGAAACCGCATGAGATAAAAGCGTTTTTGGATCAGTACGTTATCGGTCAGGACGCTGCCAAAAAGAGTCTTTCAGTTGCCGTTTACAACCATTACAAACGTCTTACACAACCTCAGAGCAACGACGGAATAGATATAGAAAAGTCGAACATTGTAATGGTGGGTTCAACCGGAACGGGAAAGACACTGTTAGCAAAAACCATAGCACGGCTGCTGACCGTACCTTTTACGATAGTGGATGCAACCGTGCTTACTGAAGCAGGATATGTAGGGGAAGACATTGAGTCGATACTCACACGATTGCTACAAGAAGCCGACTTTGACGTGAAGAAAGCGGAACGGGGCATCGTCTTCATAGACGAAATAGACAAGATCGCACGGAAGTCGGACAACCCGAGTATCACACGCGACGTAAGCGGAGAGGGTGTACAACAAGGACTGCTCAAACTATTGGAAGGCTCAGTGGTTAATGTACCGCCAAAAGGCGGAAGGAAACATCCGGATCAAGAATATATTGCCGTAAACACCCAGAATATTCTTTTCATCTGCGGCGGTGCTTTTGACGGAATAGAGCAAAGAATAGCCCAACGGTTGAACCGACACGTAATAGGATTTGAGGCATCAAGACAAAAACAGCGTATTGACCAGAACGATTTGCTGAAATACATTGCACCGCAAGACTTGAAAGCATTTGGTCTGATTCCTGAGATAATTGGCCGTTTGCCCATACTCACCCATCTGGAGCCCTTAGACCGAGAGGCTCTGCGACGCATATTGACCGAACCCAAGAATGCCATTACGAAGCAATATATCAAGTTGATGTTGATGGACGGTGTGCAATTGGAATTTGCGGAAGAGGCACTGGATTATATAGTGGATAAGGCTGTGGAATATCGTTTAGGTGCCAGGGGATTGCGATCGCTCACAGAGACCGTGATGACAGACTTGATGTATGACCTTCCATCAAGTGATTTGAAGAAGTTTACCGTCACCAAAGAGTATGCGCAAAAAAAGATTGAAGCCGCTGATATGCTACGCTTGGAGCAATCGTTGTAAAGCAACGACCTGTTCAAAAAGAGAGATGAAGAGCAGTTTCTCTCTTTTCTGACTCTCAGCAAAAGCAAAGAATTTACAATATCTATCTATTCTGCCGCTGTCTTCAGAAGAGAAGCAGCAGAATTGTTTTACAAACCCATTCGCAGTCTCACAGATTAACAAGAAGTCGATGAGGGGTCGTTGAGGTCGGCTTGAGGGGGCGTATCGTTCCTGTCTTGAGTTCTATGTCTTTGAGACGGGAATCCATAAAAAGAGTGCAACCGCCAAAAGAGTCTCTGCCATACTCATATACTTCCGCTGAGTATTACAAAACGAAAGTATATGAAAAAAGGAACCCATGTATTTCAATTGCTTTCGCCAGTTTTCCATATATTTTCATCATAGCGTGATATACATTCCAACTCTAAAAAGTCCTGTACACATACAAATAAAAGCGAGGACGAAGAATCATTCTCGCTTTTATTTGTCGGGATGACAGGATTTGAACCTGCGACCACACGCCCCCCAGACGCGTACTCTACCGGGCTGAGCTACATCCCGCAACAAACAACCAAAACTCCTTTCTTTCCGAAAGGGACTGCAAAGATACGGCTATTTTTCTATACTTGCAACACTGAGGCACATTTTCCTGTACTTTTTGTTAAACCGCGTATGGAACAGCACGGCTGCAAACGTCAATCCCACAATAAATCCCACCCAGATACCGGCAGCCCCCATATCCAACGGGAACGCGCACACCAGTCCGACACTCAGCCCCACAATGATATACGACACAAAGGCAATCACCATCGGCACTTTCACATCGGTGATACCGCGCAACATAGCCGCCCCGACTGCCTGCAATCCGTCAGAATACTGGTACAAACCCGCAAATATCAGCAGTTGCGACGCGATAGCAATCACCTCTGCATCCTCCGTAAACAGCAGCGGGATATAATGGCGCAGACCAATCATCAGTGCCGCTGCAAAGGTGTTTATCAGCACCACCAGATGAATACTGGCATTACTTGCCATGCGCACTGCCGGCAGGTCGCCTTTGCCCAACTGATGCGAAACGCGTATCGTGGTACCCGCACCGATACCCAGTGCCAGCATAAACGTGAGGTTGGACACCTGCGTAGCAATCTGATGCGCCGCAATTGCCTCTTTGCTAATCCACCCGACCACCACTACCGCAAGAGTGAAAGTCACCGTCTCAAAGAATGTCTGACCGCCTATCGGGAACCCGATTCGGGCGATATGGCATACCTCGCGCCACGACGACAGACGGCGTGAGAACATCTGCAGGTACCCGCGCCAGTTACGGTGCAATGCTATGACGGCAAACATACATATCGGCATCCCTACGCGCGAAACCAATGTGGCAATACCCGCACCGGTGGCACCCATCGCGGGCGCACCCCAATGACCATAGATGAACACCCAGTTCAGCAGCACATTCAGCGCATTCATGGTCAGCACGATAATCATTGCCACCACCGTATTGCCCAAGCCCTCGAGGAACTGCTTTTGCAGGCAGAACAACAGGTACGGCAACAGCGAGATGACTATCAATATATAGTACGGGCGTGCCACTTCCACCACCTCCGTATCTTGCCCGAAATGACCGAGCAGCGGAATGCACACAGCCAAAAGCAGAGTGGTAATCACACCGATTATCAGTGTGAAATACAATCCGTTTTGCAGCAGCGAGGCTATCTTTCTGCGTATGATGTCGCCCTTTTCGGGGTATTTCGACATCTCGCCGTCCTGCACACCAATCAATGGTGTCAAGCCCATCAGTGCACCCGACGCAAACACCATAACGGTGAAGAACAGCGCATTCGAAAAACTCACCGCCGCCAAGTCAACCGTGGCATAATGTCCCACCATCATCGTGTCAAACAACCCCACCAATGCTCCGCCTATCTGCGTGAGCATCACGGGAATCGCAACCTTCAGATTACGCTTGTAGTAAGGAAGATACTCCTTCAGTTTCTTGATTAACAGCATACATCATCATTGTACAACTATTGACGACCACTATTCGTGCAGGTCAGTTTCGCACAATGCCAATATACACGTCTCTATAGGTAAGAGGAACTATCTCTTTTCCGAACCTGTATGCTTTCGGACGCTTTTGAGGCTCAACTCTTGTGTTAGAGGAAGTCGGCACCGAGGTTTTGCTTTACAAATTCTATGCCAACAGGCTCTTCTCTTTTCAGTCCAATATATTCAAGGGATGTCAGCCATATTGAGCAAACATAGTATCCTTTGCAGAAAGACTACGGGCGGCAGGTGATGTGGAAACACGCCTGCTGCCATTCGTATTTCACGTATATCCGTCCCGCACGTTGCTCGTTGAGCAATACCTGCCCGAGAACCAATTTGAGGTTGTCGGGCGTCATATAGTCGCGCGTGGCGGTTACCTTGTCAAAATGGGTGTAGGTGATGTCGAAAGTCGTACCATAGCAGTGGCAGGAAGTGGTAACAGAGTTGATATTGCCGCTCTTTTGCAGTTGGCGCACGTCCTCTTGCGTACGCAGGACACTGCTCACGCGAAAGCGGTAGTGCGGCAAACCGTTGCGCTGCAAGATGTCGGCAAAACCTGCCCCGATAGCGTCTAATTCACGGGCGGCAGAGGGAACAAGATAAGGAATGGAATGGGTAAGCGAGTCAATGATATAATTGTCTCCGGTACGCACTTGCTGCAATTGCCGGCGCATACGCTGCGCCTCAGCGCGGTCACGCGGCGGAGCAGACAAACCGAGTGCCCGTGCGGCTTTCAATTGCCGTGGCTGGTTGTCGTTGAACTTTGCCTTGTAACTGAATGTCCGCCCCGGATACGCCACCAGGTTATCTTCCACAATGGTTTCCTGCCCTCCCCTGCCGCCGCAGGCACAAAACGCAACAAGAGCCGCCCATACAGCGGCTCTTATCATATATCGTATTGCCCTCAATGCACTCAATTTATATGCTCCATTCGAAGCCGTCCTTGGTGTCTTTGATGCTGAAACCCAGGTCGGTCAGGGCGTTGCGTATCTTGTCGCTGGTAGCCCAGTCTTTCTGTTTTTTGGCGTCTAAACGGATACCCAGCAGCAGGTCAATAGCCCCATGGTAGGCAGTCATTGTGCGGTTGTCTGCACCACTCTCCTCAAAGCGCAGACCGAGTATATCCACTGCAAACGTCTGCCATACCGATTGCAACTCTTTCAGGTCTGCCTCGCTGATCGTTCCCTTGCCGTCATAGACCGTATTGATAGCGCGGGCGGAATCGAACAGGTGCGAGATGACGATAGGCGAGTTCAGGTCGTCGTCCATCGCTTCCGTGCAACGCTCGCGCAGTCCGGCGGTCTCTACCGTGCTGTTCTCCGATGCCGTCAGTTTCATCAGGCGCGTGTACGCCTCCTGCAGGCGGGCAAAGCCTTTCTCTGCTGCCTCTAATGCCTCGCTCGAGAAATCCACCGTCGAACGGTAGTGCGCCATCAGAATAAAGAAACGAATGGTCATCGGCGAGAAAGGTTGGCTCAAAAGCGGGTGATCCCCCTTGAAGAACTGCTCGAGGGTGATGAAGTTGTTGTAACTCTTGCCCATCTTCTTGCCCGCGATGGTAATCATATTGTTGTGCATCCAGTAGCGGACGCTCTCATGCCCGAGTGCGGCACACGACTGCGCTATCTCCGCCTCGTGGTGGGGGAACATCAAGTCCATTCCGCCACCGTGGATATCAAATTCCTCGCCGAGGTATTTCGTTCCCATTGCGGAGCACTCCATATGCCAACCGGGGAAACCCTCGCTCCATGGGCTGGGCCAGTGCATAATATGCTCGGGGGCGGCTTTCTTCCAGAGGGCGAAGTCGTAACTGTGTTTCTTCTCCTGCTGCCCGTCCAGTTCGCGGGTCTCTGTCTTGATGTCCTCGAGGTTGCGCCCCGACAGTTTGCCGTAGGGGAAATCGTGCGCATACTTCTCCACATCCATATAGACGCTCCCATTCACCACGTAGGCATAGCCGTGATCGAGTATCTTCTTGATGAACTCAATCTGCTCAATGATATGTCCGCTGGCGTGCGGTTCGATAGAGGGCGGCAACACGTTCAGCAGTTCCATATCGTGGTGATAGCGATTGGTATAGTATTGCGCCACCTCCATCGGTTCCAACTGCTCCAAACGGGCTTTCTTGGCTATCTTGTCCTCGCCCTCGTCGGCATCGTGTTCCAGGTGTCCCACATCCGTGATATTGCGCACATAGCGCACTTTGTAACCGAGATAATGCAGGTAGCGGAACAGCAGGTCAAACGTAATCGCAGGACGTGCATGCCCGAGGTGGGCGTCGCCATAGACGGTCGGTCCGCACACATACATTCCCACGCGCCCTTCGTGCAAGGGGTGGAAATACTCTTTCTGACGAGTCAGAGTGTTATAAATCTGAAGCATTTCTTTTCTTTTTACAATTATATTTTCTTCCTATTACAATCGGGACAAAGTGCCGCTACCATCATATCGGAACAAAGTTCTGCGATCAATTCATTCCGCGTGACTTCTTGATATGTTCGTAGGCTTCGTTGACTGCCCGGAACTTCTCCGTTGCTTTTTTCTTTACATCTTCCCCTGCAGAAGCCACTTTGTCGGGGTGATACTTCATAGCCATTCTCCGATACGCCTTTTTCACTTCCTCGTCGGTAACAGACGCAGTGATTTCAAGTGCCTGATATGCCCAATCGGGATCTTTTGCTTTTCCATACAGCGCAAGCAACGAACGATAGTCGGCATCACTCAACCCCAAGGCTGCGGATATCTGTGCGATAAGCCGCTGCTCCGCAATGGCATAATCGCCATCGGCGAAAGCCAAGTCAAGGAGGAAGTGAAGAATCTCCAAGCGCGTTGAATAGTTGACATTTTGGCGTATCTGGTTTGCGACTGCCATACAATCGATATCCTGTTCCAGCAGAGTCTTCAGCACCTGCAATGCCCCCAAAGCCTCCTCTTCCCCATAGTTCTGAAGCAGGTATTTCTTTACTACATTCAGTTCGGATTTTTTGACGATGCCATCGGCTTTGAGGACACATGCCACCAAAATGAGAATGCTGACCCGTATGTCACCAGGTGTAGCACGGCGATAGGATGCGCGTTGTGTTCCTGAGGTTGCATCCGCATCATCTCCGGCAGGAAGTGCCGAAGACAATCCACCGGAAAGCAGAGCCACAACCGACCCCACGATCATTCCGATAGGTCCGCCCAAAGCATATCCCAACCCACCGAGAAACAACCATCTGAAAAAGACGCTCCCCATTCTGTTACAAGGCGTCAGGGTTGAGATGAGTTTTTTCGATATCCAAGAAGTAGCGGAAAGTTCCTACCGTCAGTTCGGCACAAGCGTCTTCGTCGCAAACAATGATGCCATGCGGATGGAATTGCAGGGCAGAAATCGTCCACATGTGGTTGACGGGTTCTTCCACCGCATGCTTGAGTGCCCGCGCTTTGTTGTGACCATTGACCAAAATGAGGACTTCCTTTGCATCCAGAACCGTACCAACACCTACGGTAAGCGCAGTCTTAGGCACTTTGTTGACATCGTTGTCAAAGAAACGGGAATTTGCGATGATTGTATCCGTTGTAAGTGTTTTTTGGCGGGTGCGGGAAGCAAGTGAAGATGCCGGTTCATTGAAAGCAATATGCCCATCGGGACCTATCCCTCCCAAGAAGAGATCGATACCTCCGCAAGCGAGAATTTTTTCTTCATAGTGTTCGCACTCCGCCTGCAGGTCGGGCGCATTGCCATTGAGTATGTTCACATTCTCTGCAGGTATATCAATATGCGAGAAGAAGTTGTTCCACATGAAAGAATGGTAACTCTCGGGGTGGCTTTCGGGTATTCCGACATATTCGTCCATATTGAAAGTGATCACATTGCGGAAAGAAACGACTCCCTCTTTGCATAACTTGATCAGACAATGGTACATTCCCAACGGGGAAGAACCTGTAGGCAGTCCTAACTTGAAAGGATTTTGAGCAGTCGGTTTTGCTTCATTGATACGTTTAGCCACATACTTTGCAGCCCATTCCGACAATTTTTCATAGTCGGGTTGAATAATCAATCGCATAGTATTATATTTTTAATGATTAATTGTTTATAAAACCGCATTACGTTGCAAAGATACTGTTTTTTTCTTAAAAACATCACACGTTCCCATAAATTAACACCACACTACGTCATCCCACCCTATTCATTTCCCATAATACTCACAAAAATGGAGCAGGTTCACATCAAATGATATGAACCTGCTTTACTTCTGCCACTATGTCTATCCCAAGTACGTCTTCAGGATTTTGTTCCGCGAGTTGCTTCTCAGCCGGCGAATGGCTTTTTCCTTAATCTGTCTCACACGCTCGCGGGTAAGTCCGAACTCCTCGCCGATTTCTTCAAGTGTCATTTCCGGTACCCCGATGCCGAAGAATTTACGGATTATGTCCGCTTCCCGATCGGTGAGCGTAGCCAATGCACGCTCCACCTCTTTGGAGAGGGATTCATTGATAAGCCCCCTGTCGGCATTGGGAGAATCTTCGTTTACCATCACGTCAATGAGACTATTGTCTTCGCCCTCAACAAAGGGTGCATCAACACTGACATGACGCCCTGACATTTTGAGCGTATCCGCAATTTTGTCAACGGGTATTCCCAACTCATCGGATAGTTCTTCCGCAGAGGGTTTTCGTTCGTTTTCCTGCTCGAAGCGGGAAAATGCTTTGTTGATTTTATTGAGCGAGCCCACTTGGTTGAGGGGCAGGCGCACTATACGCGACTGCTCTGCCAATGCCTGCAGAATAGCCTGGCGGATCCACCATACGGCATAAGAGATAAATTTGAAACCTCGCGTTTCATCGAACTTCTCTGCGGCTTTAATCAGTCCGAGATTTCCTTCATTGATAAGGTCAGGCAGGCTTAAGCCTTGGTTTTGATACTGTTTTGCAACAGAAACTACGAACCGGAGATTTGCCCGAGTCAGTTTCTCAAGAGCGGCACGGTCTCCATTGCGAATTTTTCCCGCCAACTCGACTTCCTCTTCTACGGAAATCAGTTCTTCGCGCCCAATCTCTTGCAAGTACTTATCCAGGGAAGCACTCTCACGATTAGTAATTGATTTTGTGATTTTCAGTTGTCTCATAAGATAGCAAATCTACAAGTAAAAACAACGATTAAAGTCAGCGCAGCGCACACCACGCCAAAATAGGGTGCAAAAGTACGACTCTTTTTCCGATTTACCAAGTCTTTCGGCTAATAAATCTCCGTCTTCTGTTTTTCTTCTGTTTTTCGGTTTGTTTTGTGCAACCTATTCGCCAATTTGTCAATTTGTTATGAACAGGAGAGCCGTTTTATACTATTTGAGAGTGCGGGTTACTTTTTCCGATCACGCGATTTTACCTCATTCATTTTCCGACGAGGGGTAAACATCTGTATTATTGACATCTCGTTGAGGGGTCGATGAGGGGTGCTTCAGGTCGGCTTGAGAGGTTGTATTATTTACGATCGGACAGTTTACAATCTACGATTTTGCAAGGAAGATGAAAGGGAGGACAGACAATCCGCCGAGATGATAATAGACGTTCTATTTGTTCGAGAAGTTCTATGAGTGGATTAGACGAATGGGACAGGAGGCTGCCGTGATACATCGGGCGACATTCACAGGGCAACCATTCCCAAGCAGTAATGAAACAATGGAAAAACAATACTAACGTCCTCAAAAACAGCATTTACGTGCCATCAGAAAGACATAATGAAACGTATATACCCGTTGGCGGGATTAAGTTCATTCATTTTACTCATTACTTGAAATATATGAGTTTTATGTATATACCTTTCTTTTCTTTTGCGTGACCAAAAGAAAAGAAATCAAAGAAAAGTCACCGGCTGTGTGTCGGGCGTTGCCAAAAATACAAGTCACTTGAATTTCGGCGGAGACACAACTCGCTACGCTCAGACAGTATCTCCGCTTCTCGAAATTCTCGCTCCATTTTTGACACCCGACACAATGCCGGAAGTTGCTGACACGCTGACACGCATAGTTTGATTTAATTCCGCCAACGAGTGTATATATAATTCGGTGAAGACGATAAGGAGTTCTGCTCAGCCCACAGGGCTTTGCTTCGACGTTCAGTGTGCATGCGCACACTGAGCCTTACGCTTCATGTCTCCGCAAGCACAGCATCATCATACAAATTGTGCCAAACCGCCCGCGGACGAGGGCGTCCGCGTCCCCGAAATGATACGCAATTTTGGTGCAGTTGCTATGAGTCCTTTATTTATATTTTTGCATACTAAAAAATATGCCTATCTTTGCAATCTGCAGCATCTCGCTACTTTAAGGTTCTCGGATTACCAGTAACACCGAGGCTGCATTGCAATCATCAGACAATTATGAACACATCACTATCTGTTTTCTTACTATCGTGCTTGATGTCATGGGTTACCTTATCTGATTCATGTTTGCAGAGAAACCAGTGTGCTGTTCGTATTGCTCCGACCGAAGAGTATCATGTGTTTGACGTACTTCGATCGGACACTGCGTGTTCCCGTGCTTTTCTCTGGGGAATCACAGAGAATGACAGTCTCTTGTATTCCGTATTTTCCCGTCCCGAATTGGACTCCTGTTCCTGGAAGATATTCCATTACCACCAAGGCTGCATGATGCATACGGATTCCACTTATCAGTTGCATATCGGGAATTATGACACATTGTATTCTCCGTTTTCGCACAAAGAGTTCACCTACATACCCGACGTTATGTCTCCCCTGGATGTACGGATTTATCAGACCTGCCTGGCTTTGAAGTACGGGATTACATTGGACGATGTTCCCTATATCGGCTGTCAGGGTGACACATTGTGGGACAATGATGAAGATGCGTTATTCTACCATTGTGTTACAGGCATCGGCAATGACACCCTGCATCATTGGTATGCGACAGAAACTTCTTCGGCAGAAGGAGCCGAACTTGCCATTTACTGCGATACGTTATTCCCAAACGAATACGTCGTAGCAGGAGACAATGGTGCCACTGCACAATGGAACAATACTTCGGAGGGGCATTGTGTTTATTCGAAAGAATGGCGTATCCGCACCCGCTTCAAGCCAAACAACAGATTGCGTTCTTTGCGGCTCAGCGGAACACTTCCGTCTTCCGTGACTTCAGAAGATTCGCTCATAGTGTCCGTCTATGGGAAGAACGGAAATCTATTACACCGTGCCTACACGGATAGTATTGTAGCCGACACTTTGTTTTATGCATCTTTTACCGCTGAAGAACCGCAATTGACCCTACGCTTTGAGATACCATCCTGCGAGAATCTCCGACAAAGGAAAGCAGGCAGGAATACACAGGGAAACAGCCAATTGACGGAGGCAGAATACAATGTCGCTACGGGTTACCTATATCTGCCCGTCCCTATTGATTGCCGATACAGATATTGTTTGTATGACAGTTCGGGCAAGCAACTGCGTTGTTTTGAAAGCCGTGATAATTTGTTGGATATAGGCATTCTGACTTCCGGAGTTTATCTGATAGAAGGTCATTCTCTTGTATGCGGGAATTGTGTTTATCGCTTTGTCAGTCCATAATCAGCAATTGACGGTGCGACGTTTGATTGCCATATTATCCATATTGTGTATTCTACCCTTCGGGATATTCCCTGCAAGAGCAGAAGAAGTGATTATTCCCATTTCCAGGACAAATGCGTTTGTTTCCACAACCGGTTCCCTCGTTCCAGAGGCTGCCCCTTTGCAAGGAGTACCTATGGTGCAGAATCCCGCTGCCAATAATTACGGAACAGCGGAACTGCTTTATCCCATTGACATTCCCAAAGGGAGAAACAACATTCAACCCGATGCAGACTTGCATTACAGCAGTGCCACGGAAAACGGTTGTATGGGAGTAGGATGGAACATAGAGCAGCCCGCCATCACCATTGACACCCGTTGGGGAGTACCCCGATACAGCGAAATCCACGAGACTGAGTCCTATTTACTGAACGGAGCGCAGTTGATTTTACACGATGAGACGGGAGAAGTTTCAGCATTGCCTCACCAAAACACCTTTAATGAGTTTTCCCGCCGCTGTGTAGGTCAGGTGGAGTTTTATTTGCGAGATACCAGAAGGCAGGAACGTGTTGTGCGCAGAGGTCTTCATTTGGATGAATTCTGGTGGGAAGTGACAGAGAATGACGGCACCAAGTACTATTACGGCTATTCCCCTGCAACCCACAGAATCACGGAAAACGCCGTTGTCCGCACAGCGGAAGGAGCCATTGCCTATTGGGCACTCACTGCGACAATAGATATATACGGAAACTATGCGGAGTATTCCTACGAAAAAGACGAGAATGAGGTATATCTGACCGATGTCCGCTACACAGGAAATGCGACAACAGGTTTACCTCCCCAATACAGAATACACTTTCATTACGGCACTTCACGTTCAGAGCCTGCAACGAACTGCCGCTTGGGGGTGGTTCAGAAGAAGAACAAACTGCTATATTGCATATCGGTACTATATAAGGATTCATGTATCAACCAATACAGTCTGGTATATGAAAACGGCGCACAGTCTCTCGGAAAAAGCCGTCTGAAAAGAATCAACAAGTTTGACCGTCCGAGGTGTGAACGATGTATGGATCCGACATGGTCTTCCCTGGAACTCAAGCCGGAATTGTATGTTGCAGGGGTGGGAGAATATGCCGAGAAGCAAGGAATAATGAACGGAGAGGAGTTCCTGGCTCTAGCAGAAGATGACATTCCTGTTGCCAACCCCGGTCACCAGACCATTTTCACCTACGAGGATGCTGTTACTGCAACTGAACTATACACTTACGGAAAATCCATAGCGGTTCCATGCCCTTTCAGCAGTTCAACTCAGAAAAGTCTCAGTGTGGGCGGAACTTTTACCGTGGGTTTCGGGAGCAATCCGGCGATAACAAGCAGTTCCGTAGGAGCGAACTATTCCTACACAAGCGGTACCGGCTCCATCAATTCCGCCTTGACAGACTTGGACGGGGACGGTTTGGCAGATATTGTTTACAACCGGCAGAATAGCGTGCACTACTGCAAGCAACGCCCTGACGGAACCTTTGCCGCTTCGGTTCCGGTGAACGGACTAAACCGATTATCACAAGAGATTTCCTCGGCACATTCTTTTGGCGTGCAAGCAGACTTCGTTGCCAACATAAGCATCAACCCGACATTGGACAGAACATACATTGACACTTACTTTGCAGATGTGAATGCAGACGGTCTGCCCGACATGATTACGCCAAGCGGTGTACTCATTAACCGTCTGAGAGACGGTATCCCCACTTTCGGAAGCGAAGATGGTGCAGATATTCAGGTAAGTAACAGTTGTTGCGGTGTCATACACCGGAAAGGCAATGTAGATACCCGTTTGGAGTGCATAAACAGATGGGTATTGGATACGGTTGTACTAAAGGAACGAGGACTCGGAATCCACACAAAAAAAGAGGCTGCCCATCTGCAAGACTACTATTCCACACGATATGACAAGCCCTACCGAGACCCAAGCAGAGAACTGAAACCGCCCACTTTCCAATATGCAGATGCCGATTCTTCCGCGAATATTCCATTGAGTACACCGGCACCCGCTTCCAAGTCCATTCCGCCCGAACTTGTATATAGCCCCCACTATACGGACAGCCGCTGGGAAAACGAGGACTACCGAACCGTTATCCGCGGAGACAGTCTGTATGTTTACCATATAGAGACTCTATGCGGGGACACTGCATTGTTGCCGGCTGTTGATGTGGTGAGAGTATGGGTGGCACCGCGAGACGGGACGGTATCCATGGAGAGCAGAATACGTTTGCTTCCGAACCAAACTGCATCGAGAAAGGCTTCGAGAAAAGCTGACGGTGTGAAGTACTATATCCAACACAACAAGGTTTTGTTGGACAGTGCAACAATAGGGAAAGATTCGTACAAGGAGACAACACGCTCATACAACCGACTCCACGTCCGCAAAAATGATGTCTTTCTGTTCCGTCTGTCAAGCAACCAAGACCGACGGTTTGATGATACAGACTGGGAACAGACATTCACCTATCTGAATGAACAGGGCGGTTATCCCTACAACTCCTCGTCGGACTATATTTGCACAGGGAATACCAACTTTGTGGCACCGGCGGCAGGCAATGTGACCGCGGGCTATACCATGCGGAACGAGCAGCCGGTCGACCTTGCGGTATATATCACTCACAACGCTGTTCCGCTGACAACAGAACAAGGAAATGTGACATTCCACGTGGAAGAAGGCGACTCCGTCTGCTACCATGCGTGCGGCATATCTTCGGAAGAACCCCGCTGGAGCGATGTACATATACAGCCGTTTGTCGGCTTTATGGCAGACACAGCCTCTTTGGCGGCAACAGACACTGTTTGGTATCACCCTGACATCCGGATAAATTACAGTTCGACCATTCCATCTGACACTGCACGTTTCCGCCGCCTGTTCGGTCCGTTGCACCGAGGATGGGGACAATTCGCCTACAACAACTCGGCACACGATGACATTATAGATATTGACAGCCTTTATAATGCCATGGAACATACCGCTCGTGCCATTCATGAAACAGGGTATGAAAATATGGCGGCACAATACAGCGACACTGTGAGCCTGCATGACAGAAATGCCATAAATGCCATGGAAGAAGAGTTGTCGATATACAGCCCACTGACAAACGGAAGCAAATGGATACAGATGATGCCGGACAGCCGCACTGAGCAATGGCAGGTGTATGGCGGATTGGGTCGCATAGGAAGGCATATACATTCGTGTTCGCAACATCTGCAAGACCATGAAACGAGCAAAGATACCAGTTGGATTGAGTATGACAGCGCAATACCCATCCAGAAAGGCAACGCCACGGTTACTACCGTGCGAAAACAGACATCATCATGGCAACTGCTGTTATCCGGAGGCTACTCTTTCGGAGTTGCAGGACTGAATGCCAGCGCAGCATACGGATCGTATAGCACGGATATGGACTATATGGACATGAACGGCGACGGATTGCCCGACTTTATCGGAAAGACCGCCATACAATACTCTACGCCATGGGGCGGAATAGGGAAAAGCATCACTCCTGTCAATAACACCGTGGAGAGCCATACTATATCTTCAGGAAAGGGCGTTTCCGCTGCCAAAACAAATTCACGGCCCATACCCACCAATTCGCTCAAAGTACGGAGATTCCATGACACTTCATTGGGAGGAGGCGGCAGCAGTTCGCAAACATGGGGAAAAGGAGATGCTGCATATATGGACATAAACGGCGACGGACTGCCAGATTTGGTGGATTCAAGAAGCGGAAAAATTTGGTACAACATAGGATATGAGTTCGTTTACGGAGGTCTCATACAAGGTTTGTCCATTTGTGAGAGTTTGAGTAACAATACCGCCGTTTCCGGTTCTCTCTCCGAAATGGAAAGCCAATTTGCATACTTGACAAGCATGGGAAACAACCTTGCCAAAGCCAATGATTTCAGTTATTATCAATACAGCATCAGCGGAGGCATAAATGCTTCCACTTCACTGAACCAAACACTCGCCCGCCTAATAGATATAGACGGCGATGGGCTGCCAGACATAGTAAGGAGCCATCCGGAAACGGGCGAGATGACGGTTTCGCTCTATGCAAAAGGACGTTTCGGCTCTCCCCAACACATAAGGTTGCAGGCACAGAGGAGCATAACAGGGAACATCGGGGTACACGGCGGCGTAACAGCGGGTTTCTCTCCCGCAATCATTCCCGTGAAATTCTGTTTCGGAATACAAATAACCCCCTACGTCTTATCCGAGACCCGAACCTATGGGGATTTTATTGATATGAACGGAGACGGCTATCCTGACTATGTTTCACAATCACCCGTCCAACCCGACCGTATTACGGTTTACTATAACAAGAACGGTCTTCGCCCCGTAAATATGCTGACAAAAATCACCAATCCGACAGGACAAGAAATCCAACTATCGTACAAGCAGACAACGCCATCGGCAGAACAACGGGGAAGACGATGGGTACTGAGCCAAACGGACGATATGACTTTTCCGGACAGGGAAGACGACCCGACAAAACACCTCATAAAGCAATTCGAATACGAAGACCCGTATTACGACAACTTTGAAAAGACACACTACGGATATGCAAAAGTTACAACCATCGAAAACAAAGAAAGAATCATAGAAGAAACATACAGCAACCGAGATTTTCTGACACACGGAGAGAATTTGTCGTACAAATTGCTTGATATAAACGGCAGACCCTACATAGACCACCGGCACACCGCGCAATACACCGACACAAACGGGGACTCCATATCTTCCGTCTGCCAGGACGCACGTCTCCTGCTATCCGATGAAACATTCCGGACATACTATTACGAGGGGAAAGAAACACCCTCCATCACCACACAATACTCTCTGAAATATGACAAGAGACACAATATCATTCGGTATGTAAACTACGGAGACACTGCCTTCCCTGATGATGATTGGAAGAAAGAAACAGATTATGCCGATGCGGACAGTTTGCGATGGTCGTACAACCTGATATCCCTGCCTCTTGAAGAAAGAACTTATTCCCATACGGGAAAGATCCTAAGAAAAAGAACGGCAGGCTATAACGCATACGGCAAACCGCAATGGACTGCAAAAACAGACAGCGCAAGAAACATACATGCCATCACATATATAGAGTATGACGAAACAGGAAACATTGCTCTTGTATCGCTGCCTGGCGGCGCCTCTGCCGAACCCCATGAGGCAACTGACAGACCATGGATCAGTTACACATACGACAACGAAACTCACACCTATCCCATACGGACAGAAAACCAATGGAGGGAGACAACTTATGCGGAATATGATTTGCGCTTCGGTCTGCCCATAAAAAAGATTGATCCGTCGGGAACGACTGTCACATGCGACTATGACTGCAGCGGGAGGCTCAAATGCATCACAAAACAGCATGAAGCCGAGAAACGGATTCCCTTCACTTTATACTACAACTACAGGCTGCCAAACTACGATCTGCAAAAAAGTATTATCCATGACTCTCTGCCCTATATCATCACACTGTCTCTCACAGACGGCGTGGCAGAAGCAGCCTCCACCATCTATGATCCCAGAGGATTCCCCATACAACGCAAGCGTCTCGCACACGTGAGAGATTCACTGCAGTGGCTGGTTTGGGACTGCAGATGGTACGATATGTTTTATCGGACGCAGAAAAGAACACTGCCTTTTATTACGCATACCACAGCAGGGGCGTTGGACAAAAACAGCCCCCAACAGGAAACAGAACTCCGGAAATACGATATCCTCGACAGACCGATTGACATACTCAACTTTGACGGTACACTGCACACTACATGGTACGGATTCGACAAAGACCAAAACAACAGAATGAGACTATGCACTACCGTCACCGATGAAAACAGAAACAAAACAGACATACTCAAAGACACGCAGGGAAACATCATCCAAACACGGAAATACAACGACAAAGAACAATCCGCACCGGTCTGCTACACCTACAACGAAACAGGAGAACTCATCCGGACTGAAGATGCTGACGGATATGTGACAACCTGTCAATATGACTTATCGGGAAACTGCATCGAACGGAATCATCCCGACGGGGGACGGACGCAATGGCTCTACAACAATGCCGGTCTGCCCGCTGCCAAAGTGACGGCACAAACAAGAACAACCCATGACTCCATTCTATATGACTATTGCTATGACCGCCTGCAGCGCATCCGTTATCCATATCATCCGGAGAACAATGTAACATACCGGTACAAAGACGGAAAATTGGTTTTCCGCTCCGACGGAACAGGAATGGAGATTTTCGGATATGACGACTCGGACAATGTAAACTGCTCGCACAGAAGAATCATCGTTCCATCGGAAACAAATGCCTACCGTTTCACCACAAAACATCACTACGACTCGTCCGGAAGAATCCGCTCCATCGTATATCCCGACGGGGACAGCGTCATATACAACTATCAGTGGACAGGAGAACTCAAAAGCATACTGCACCAACCGCTACAGGGAAGAACAGACACTCTCCTGAAGCATATATCTTACAATGAACGGGGACAGGAAGTCAAGCGGATATACGGCAACGGAGTGGAAACAGAGTATCAGTATGACACAAAAAACGGCAGACTCACAAGAATAAAAACCTATACACCACAACGGATGCTGCAAGACCTGAACTACAGATACGACGGAGCCGGAAATATCATACAGGCTGAACAACTGGCCGATGAGAGCAGTGATTGTATGCCCTTTTCCAATGAATACGGATATGACAACATGGACCGGCTCGTCAGCATCAAGCCGGAATACGGCTCACTCCATGAAAACTTTTTCGCCGAATACTCTCCTGCTGGACGGGCAGGGTATGATTTTTGCAGTCATATCAACGGAGACAGGGAGGTGATTT
>ERZ808277.47-NODE-47-length-89338-cov-4.844909_pt1 | contig 89338 bp, 65 predicted proteins | sample MGYA00521240_ERZ808277 | MGnify/ENA primary metagenome ERZ808277 (study PRJEB31516, sample SAMN03275599) | gut metagenome | biome: mammalia-associated habitat; material: feces | host: Papio cynocephalus | place: Kenya | collected 2012-07-17 ... | reverse complement strand
AACTGTACGTTTAATAAAAAATCTGTTATGAAACTTATAAAAATAGGTAGGGCTCAAAATTCAGACATAAAACTGCAAAGCCCGTATGTGAGTTCCAATCACGCTGAGATAGTCCTTTTGGACAATGGGGACATTTTGTTGATTGACAATAGTTCCAACGGAACATTGCTAAATGGGGTAAGAGTGACTCCGGGTGTTGAGGTGCCTATCCGTCGTGGGGATCAGGTCACGTTCGCTGACACCCCGTTGGATTGGAATCTTATCCCTAACGTGGTTGTCCCTCCTACTGTAAAGAGAATCATTAATATCGGTTCCAACAACAGGAACGATATTTCCATAAGCGGGAATGGTGTCAGCCGTTTCCATGCGACTATCCGTGAGATGAAGGATGGCAAGTGGTTCATCTGCGACACGAGCACTAACGGCACCACTGTCAACGGCATGGGAATCCCTAAAAACAGATATGTGCCTATCACGTACAAGGACACGATTGTCTGCGGTGGTGTGCCTGTCAAGAATCCTATCCCTAAGCCAAAGTGCAAATGGTGGATTCCGGTTGTCGGCTTGGCTGCCGCTGCGTGTGTGGCTCTCGGTGTACTCTTTTGTGTAAAAGGAACAGATATCTTCCTACCGACATATACAGATGAGGAAATAGCCAAAATGTATGGAAATTCGACCGTCTTCTTGTATGGCTCATATCATTTTGAAGTTGAGTGTGGCAGTCTTGACATCGCCAAACTTCCTGACCCGGATAAGCCTGGCAGACCGTTATATTCAAAGTTCGTGATCTCTGATGGCCACTTAATGCAATATAATGGCGACAATAGTATGGATTTCACAGCGACTGGTTTCCTTGTAGGTCAGGATGGGTATGTCGCGTCAAATCTTCATGTGGCCAAACCTTGGCTCAGTACGAATCGTAAGTACTTGTCGAACGAAAGCACTATTATTAGTCAAGCTGGTGACCTCTATAGGAGCAAGCTTAACAAACTTGTCTCCAGTGGTTACACCGAGGTCATCCAGTACATCTCGCAGATTCAGATCAAGGGTGTGAGTGATGGCACATTGGTATTCCCTAACGGAGATTTCCTTGACATGGCGAACACTCTGAATTGCCATGAGGTCATATCCAGTGATGACCCGAATGTGGACCTTGCCATATTCAAGATCAGAGCCTCATCTTTCAAGTCTACGTCAAGATCTTATGTTCCAATCAAGTATATCCGTAAAAACAGTCCTGATAGAGGTAAGCATATAGTGTCAATGGGATTCCCTTATGGCGTGGACATCTTTGACAATCCACTGAAGACTCCAATTCAATATAATATGCTCTCAGGTGCAATCACAAGGAATGACAATGCATATACATTTGGCTTTGACGGGGCTTCTGCGCCGGGTGCAAGCGGCTCTCCTGTTTTTGACAAACATGGAAGACTGATTGGTGTCCTGTGTGGCGGAATCGCTGACACACAAGGTTTCAATCTGGCTGTCAGATCCTCTGAACTGGAGGCTCTTCTTAAAAAGGCTAAAATCACTAAATAACGTTCATTGATGAAACGTCTGCTTTATATTGTAACATTGGCCATTCTGACCTTGCCTCCTTTGCGCGCGCAAAATGTCGAGACTGTATATTGCAAGGATGGCAGCGAATACTCGGGTTATATATCCAAGCAGATTCCCGGGACAGAGTTGACGGTCAATGCGGTCATGGCCCGGATTGTCATCCCTCGGGATGATATCAAGGAAATCCGTTCCACAAAGATACCTGTTTGCTGTCTTACCCAAGGTGCCAAGGACTATCTGGCCAAAAATAATCTTGTTAATGATGGTAAGGTTGAAGTTTCGACCGTCACCACCGACAACTCTGTGCATGATGAGGTTGTCATTGTCAGAGAAAACAAGAACAGCGTCATGTTGCTGTCGTTCGCCAGAACGACCTACAAATTGACATGGGGCTCTGTCAGAAGAACCAGCAAGTCTCCTTGTGGTTACGCGCTTACGGATGAGGTTTTGCTGAATACGGGAGAGAGCCTTTATGGCGTCATAACGGATCAGGTTCCAGGTTCAAGCATGACTTTGAAGAGCGGCAAAGGACCGGTCAACGTCAGAATGTCGGATGTGATAAGTGTATCGACCCAACTTGGATCGAAGGAAAAAAAGGAGATATGGGAAAAGATTCCTTTATTCGATTGCCTTACCATGAATAATGGCGTTGAATATGAGGGGCTTATTATCTCAAGACTTTTGGGTAGATCCATCACTATCCTTCTTCGCGCGGACGGTCAGGTAAAGATTCTTCCTCAGAAAAACGTCAAGGTGTTCAGGAAGACGATAAACCCGGCTGTGGTATGTCAGAACAGCGCTCTCGCTCAAGGTCTTCTGGCCAAAAAGGATTGCATGGATGTCGCATCGGATTCTACATATTCAAGTGACAGCGCCGAGAGAATCCGGAAGGCAGAGTCAAATGAAGTGGGAACGTCTGATGTGGCCGCTGTCGCGGAATCAGTTCAACAACCTGTCGAGGAAACTGAGGATAAAGGCAATGGCATAGTGATCAACAAAAGGAAAAGTCAGGAAGAAAGACCGATAAGAAAAGCGGATGACACCACTTCCGAGGCGAATGTTCCTGCAAAGGAACCCATATTCACCATCAATGGCAGAAAGATGGAGTGTGCGGCCACATATTTCGATTCGGGAGTGTCATATGTAGTTTCCGGGTCGTCAACCATAGTCGGCCGAGGGGATTATGTCACGATTGAAGCCACTGACTTGTACGTGGGCTCAGCCAGTGTTTTTGTGGCGAAGGAAAGAAAGGTCAATAATGAGGAGTCCTCATATTATGACAGGAAATATCCGTCTTTCAGCCACACAGATGACAGCCCTTACCAGAATTGCGATGTGGTTCGCAGCGACCGTAATGCTGGAAAGATTAGTTTCAAGATCACAAGAAGGGGGTTCTTTGTCTTGGTGGTCAACGACATGTACATTTTGCTGATTGAGGTAGAGTAATTATTATTTATTGTATGTCAGTAATCAGAGTTGAAGGGGCGGCGGAGAAGCAGGCCGGCATATATTATGAGTATGATGCCGCCGCCGCCCCGATAGGCGAGGGGGGAATGGGAAAAGTGTTCGTCGGAGAATGCGTGAGCGAGTCTACCGGGGAAAGGATTCCCGTTGCCCTTAAGCTTATTTCAAGTCCGACAAAGGATTTGATAGACAGGGCGATGCGGGAGGCTTCCGTGCAAATCGATCATCCGAATCTTTTAAGAATGTACGGGTTCATTCCGAACATGGAATATGATTCGTATCAAAAGAATTATATAGTACGTTACTATATAGTGATGGAAAGACTTGTGGGAGTGACTCTCAGCAGCCTTATAAGTGGTTGCTTCATCGATTGTTCCGGGATGCATATTCCGTATGCTCAAAGTTTGTATGAGAGTTATTGTTCAGACAGAAAGAAGACGGTTGTCACAATCATGAGCAATATCTTGGCTGGGGTAGGTGAACTTCATTCCAGAGGCTTCATCCACAGGGATCTTGATCCAAGCAATGTTATGGTCACGATTGATAATGAGATCAAACTCATTGACTATGGCATCTGCAAACCATACGCTTTGAGTCCTGCCTCCGGTCCTAAGTTGACTCAGGTCGGCGCTTTGATCGGAAAGGTGGATTATGCGGCCCCTGAGGTTATAACCGGCGATGTCGCAAACCACAACAGGACTACGGATATATATTCATTGGGCATCATGCTTTATCAATTATTTACCGGGTCATTGCCTTTTGCCGGTGATAATTCACAGATAATGCAGGCGCATCTGAATCAAAATATTCCTTTGCGGAATATTAATGATTCGCAGATAAGAAATGTTGTTGACAAGGCGACACGTAAGGATCAGGCGTCCCGTTATCAGAACGTTTCGGATATGTTGGCTGATTTGCAAGAAAATGTAAATCCAGAACCCGATGGTGGCGATGGTGGCGATGATGGCGATGGTGTAAAAAATCCCGGGCCTAAATGGTGGGTATATCTGCTTGTTGGTATTGCCGGTCTGGCGGCAGGAGCCATAGCAGCTTTAGTGATATAGATTATAAGTCGCTGATTATGAAATCGTTTGTCAAGATGCGTTTGAGGCGTTCGGTATTGTCTGTTCTTACTTTTCTTGTCTTGTCATCAGGCTTGGCGGGGGCTCAGGCCCTTGACAATATGACAAGGCGCAAGATGAATCTGGCGGTACTCAATGTCTTGGATGATTACCAATTGGCTACCGCCATAAATTCAAAGTCAGACAGATACCGTTTCATCCAATTGTTTGAAAGTCCGGATGCTCTGATATTCTGCGATTTGTTCAATAGTGGAGAATCCTTCAAAACAAAGATCTCCGCTCAGGATTATGCTGACTTACTGATGAACAAATGTGAGAATGTCAACGCCGACATCGCAGATGTTAAAAAAGGAGATTATTACTATGACTCAGAGTCTGTATGGCATTGTAAGGTGACATTGGACAAAACTTTGACATACAATGACATGAATGGAGTCCTTTTCCCTCCGTTCAGCGACTCGCCGGCTCCTTTTCGGTTAGAGGTTGATATGGTTTATGATGAGAGTTCCGAGAGAATGAAGATTCATAGCATAAACTGCCTTAACCAAGACGTATTCATACCGATGAACGATTATTATATCGTTCAACGTAACAAGGAAAAGAAAGATTCATTGCGAGATTGTCGTGTGACCATTAAGCGGCAGCCTTTGAAGTTTAATAGTTTTGGACAGGCATTCGCTGAAAAAGGTAAGGTCGAATATTGGGATTATGACGTTAAGGTCGATAAGAAACTTATTGCGGAGGATGATTCTTATGAGATGGTCATTCTGAACTATAAGAAGAAGTCTTTCCGGATCAAGGCTCATTATGGGATGACCTATAATTCCCGTTATGACATCCGGTCCGTTACGAATTTCACCAGAAAGGAGTCCTCCGGAAAAGAGGCCGGGGTTGATATAGGCTTCTCTTTTTCAGCCAGCAAGGGTTTCCGGTTTGGATTGTTTACAGGTGCGACAGCATCATTGTCCACAATGAATCTGGCCGTTGACAACATTGTGTATAAGTATAATACCATTGATGGCTCCGGTCAGGAATATACGAGAAACTACAACATCTCATCCGCGGCGCAGGATATTAAATTCATGGATGTCGCGGTTCCGCTATACATGAATTTGAATTTCAGAATCGCCAGTGGGGTTTCGTTATATTTTGACCTTGGCGGCCGGGCCTACTTCAATCTGCTGGCGGACGTCAGCCCTATGAAACTTGATGGCACGATTGTCTCAAAATATCCGAAACAGACTAAGACAGAGACTTTCGCCGTGTCTACGAATGAGTTTTTGTCTCCTAAGGCATTTGAGAGGGAAAAGATGGATTATTCTGTTTTCGGCAATGTTGGATTGGAAATTTCCATTGTCCGCAACTCAGTGTACCTGCTGGCTTCCGCCGGGTATGAATACGGCCTGACGTGGACATACAATTCTGACGAGAATATGTTCTGCGGGCAGTCGCAGTATCCTTATGTATATTATGCGCCATATGGAAAGGATGTCGTTTTCCGGCCTTTTGCTGATTGCCTGTCTTTCAGAAGAGAATGTTTATGGTTTAATGTTGGTCTGATGTTGAAATTGTAATGTTATGATACGTAAATTTAAATGTAAAAATTGCGGTCACGTGTATGAAGCGGATGAACTTAATCCAAACTGCGTGAATTGCGGGTCAGATAATGTGACTCCATACAAACCGATTTCACCGGTCGTCAAGGTTCTTGCGGTGGCGGTACTAGGTTTAGGTATAGGCTTCGGTTGCGCTAAATTGGTGTCGATCTTTGTAAATAATACCGAGATTGTCAGTGACAAAGGTCAGGATGGCATGTCGTCAATTCCATTGTCGCCAGGCGGCGGTGGAATCAATTTGCCGGACAATTCATCAGATACCGAGGACACTAATGTAGGTAATGGCGAGGCCTTGATGGAAGTCAGTTCAGGCAAGCCGGAAATAGTTTCGGTCTCAGATCCGGTCTATGCCAACGGCTCCTACAAATTCGAAGTCAAGGCGACAACAAAAGATGGAGATGACATGGTCTTCAATCTTTATGCGACCGGGGTCGTCGATCCTGTCGCATATTCATCAAACGGTGTTTTCAGAAATATTCCACCTACTGAAGATGAAACGGGAATCTACACCCTTGAAGTCAAGAATTCGAGGACTGGTGAATACACGTCTTGTCCTGTTTCCGGCTTTGTTCAGCAGGTTGAGAAAAAGGTGATGGCAAAGAAACTCTCTGTTGAAGATTTGCAGAAGATGTTTGATTCAGGCTCTGTGCCATCCAATGTCAAGTCCAGTTTCGCTTCTGGCTATAAAATCGTATGCTCAGGGTTGGCAGAGGATGAAACCGCTCCGGACAGATATGAGGAGATATTAAACAGGCTGATCGCGTCTTGGTCAAGTGTGGTAGTGACCGGAGTCAAATACAATGACAGAGACCAGATAACTTCCATTAATGTTAAAGTGAATTATTGATGGTTAAGAGAATTTTAGCCCTGTTTGTCCTAGCGTTCTTATTCTGGCATCCATGTTCCGCCATAGTCGATCCGGCATCTCAGGAGTTGCGTTTTATTTACATAACCAACACCATAGATACTCCGACCGCTTCATTGACCAAGCATTTGAAACAGGTGTATAAGGATGGGATAAACTATGGGTATCCTACAATATTCTATCTGTCCAACATGAATAATTCCGTGGTCGCGACAGTCGGTCTTGGACATGATGATTCGAAGGCTTTTGGCGAGATCATAAATATTCTCCAGACGAGCACATACAATAATATTGACGCATATCAGGATCTGGAGAACATTAAGGAAATCTTTGATGCTGTGGACTTTTTGAATGAGGATGGCAAGTTTCAATACCAATCGATGGTTTGGGATTTCTTTATCAATCAGTCTTTTTGGGATTTGCACTATAATGACAAGATAATCGCTGGGATATGTTATGTTCTTGACATAGACAGCCTTCCTGATGGTTGTTTCCGCATCAGGGTTCAATATTCCGGTATGGGTGATTTGACATATGACATCCGTAATCCTTTGGGAACAAGACTTGATTGTTCCAAGATTGCTAATTTCGACTTAATCAAATTTGAATGATGAAAAGAAATATATTGTTGATTTCTTTGGGGGTTCTCATTAATTGCGGGGTGGTGTTTTCAGCGCAGCTCCCATCTAAATGTTCAGTATATAAACCTCAGGAACTGCTTTCTGAGGTTCTGAAGGAAAGCGCGGCGGAGAAACTGGTCCGCTCGGGTTCTTATGGTCAGAACGCAAAACCGGCAAAGCTTATGTACTGGGATGTGTTCAGTGACCGTGATGACAATATTACTTATGCTGAGCCAAACAATGCGAAGCCTTTTGGTAAATTGTCTTTCAACGAGAAGGTCAGAATAGCTAAGATTTCCGGAGAATATGCGATGGTTTATTCTGAACCGAATGAGACTGTCAACTATCCGGAAATCTCAGGTTCTGCTGTGTTCAAAGGTTGGATTCCTATGAAAAACCTTCTTTTGTGGAGTTCATGCCTCGCCAATGACCGAGGGATATATTTCAAGGCTCTTTTGTGTGTCAACGCGGACCAGCGTGACGCCAAGACTTTCGGTGTCGGGTACAGAAGTCCGGAGGATAAGTCCAAGACAGTAAGGCTTTCTACGGATATGCAGTTCTATTATGTGATGAAAAGAGGCAGCAACGGAATGGTTCTGTTGGCGACACAGCACAAGATAGATGGACTTAAGGGGTTGATTTCCAACAAACTTTTGAAAGCGTGGGTGCCAAGTGAGTCATATGTGCCTTGGAACCAAAGGTCTTGCATTGAGCCAACGTGGGAACATGAGGATGTTGAGTATTTCGCATCCCGTAACATAACCTCAAAAATCTACGATTCCAAGGAATTGACAGGTGATGTGGCCAGCACAGTGCCGTTCCGCAAGAGCAATGCGCCTTATGATCAGTATCAGTACCGTATGGCTCCGGAGGCATTGCGTTTCCCTATTCTGGACGGAACAACCGCTGATGAGTACGAATGTTCTTCATTCACAAGTTCCGGGGGATCGGCCAATGTCTCAGCCAAGCAGCAGGAAGCGGTGAAACTCGAGCAGAAAAAGAAAGTGGAGTTGGAGAAGCTGCTGCACCTTAATCTGGCGATTGTCATAGATGGGACGTCCTCGATGGATCCATATTTCCCGGCTGTGGAAAAAGCCATCAAGGATGGATGTGCCTTCTTTGACAAGAATAAGTTCAAGATCAAAGTCGGTGTCTTGATCTACCGAGATTATGCTGACGGAACCCAAGGACTTACCGAGATTTACAATTTCACCAATCCGGGTGATCCGGGATTGTTCTCATTCCTATCCACAGGAGGCGCTTACGGCATCAAGAGTTCTGCGGGTGACAAATCTTTCACTGAGGCCTTGTTCTATGGTATCAATGAGGCTTTGGACAAATTCCCGTTTGACAAGGATCAGAGCAACCTCATGCTTGTGGTAGGCGATTGCGGCAATGCGGTGGATGATGCCAAGGGACCATCCGCCGATCAGATAGTGAGCAAGCTTGCGGCAAAGAATGTGAACCTCTTCGGATTTCAGGTACGAAACCTTAATCAGGAGGCTTGGAATCTCTACAACAGACAACTTCTGCAGATAATGAAGAAAAGTCTTCAGAAGAAATACGAGGCGTTCCAGCAAAGCGATGACATGCTGAAAAAGTCTGAGATACGCCTGAGTGATGGTGTACGCGCCAAAACCACGGCGGATGGTCAGAGATTCAGCAATGTGAGCGTCAAGGATTCGGATCAGAAATATTTCGGCGAGCATAAATATGCCACGGCGGGAACCGAGATCTCCGCTCAGGTGCTTGCCACATTGATGAAAGAGTCTATTGGTGGCTATGCGCAGAGTGTCCAGTCCCAGTTGGATCTTCTTGTGAACACAGATGTGAACGACCTGTCTGACAATCTTGTCGAGAACGATTTCGAGGGCAGTGAGGATGTCCTTAAGGCTGCCACTGTCAATGTCAACAAAGCCTGGCTGCGCAAAAGATTGGGCAGCGCCATGCCGAAAGGGACGTCGCAGCTTATCACATTCCGTGGATGGACAGCCAAGAAAGATGACAGTGGCAGGGATTTCTACAAGCCTGTATTGTTCATTTCTTCAGAGGAATATGATGAGTTGATGATGAGGCTTAAGCCTGTGGATGATGTTGCCAGGCAATCTACATCAGACAACAGGCAACCGTATGTGAACGCTCTCAAGGCTCTGCTGAAGAGCATGATTCCAGGCATCACGAACGAGGAGATGGAGAGAAAAGGCATCGCCGATGTCATGAATATGATCGCGGGTCTTAATGAATCTTCAGACGCCTTGAAAGGTCGGACGCTTTTGGAAATATCCGATGAGGCTGCCGTCAAACCTACTGAATACCGCAGAATGGTCATGGACTTTGACAGAAAGTACAAGAATCTTGACTTCATCAAAAACAATCCTTACAAATATGTTAGGGAGTTCAACGGTGTGAAGTATTATTGGATTCCGATTGAGAATCTGCCTTAAACAAGGTTGTTATGGATAAATTGTTTGAGATACATAACCTTAGATGCTCATACGACAAGCATTACCGTGAGGGCGTTTCCAAAACGGTGCTCCACATAGATGACTTGGTCTTGCCTAAAGGGAAAAAGATATTCATTGTCGGCGAGTCAGGAATAGGCAAGAGCACTATTCTTGAGGTGCTTGGGATGATGAACAATACCATAGTCCCGGATGTGAACACGAAATTTTTGTTTTATCAGAGCGAGGAGAAGCCTGTTGACTTGTTGGAGATGTGGAAAAGGGGCAATGATGAAGAGTTGTCTGACTTCAGACGTCGGAATTTCAACTTCATATTCCAGAGCACGAATCTGATGAGAAACTTCACCGCGTATGAGAACATCGCCATAACCAGAATGATTCAAGGCTATACCAAGTTCTCGTCTTTCCGCAAGGTGGACAAGATTCTTGCAGACCTCGGTCTTGATCATGTGGATGAGAACAGAATGGCTCAGGAATTGTCTGGCGGCCAGCAGCAAAGGTTGGCTTTCGCAAGGGCGGTCCTGCCCGATTTCACTGTGCTGTTCGGTGATGAGCCTACAGGAAACCTTGACAGCGACAATGCCGTAAGGGCGATGTCGTTGCTTTCCGCAAAACTGAACGAGCTGCAGAACAGTTCCGCGATAATCGTGTCCCACGATATGCATCTTGCCGTGACATTCGCCGACATCATCATCAAGATTCGTAAGAAAGAGCATCCTCGCAAGTCTGGCGCGGACGAGGTGACTTTCTATGGTCTTATAGACAAGCAGAGTGTTTTTGTGCCGTCCGAGGAAGGGGAAAGTTGGTCAAACGGTTCAGAGAGCCATGATCGGGAAGATTTTGAGAAATTTCTGAAAAAGATTTGAGTATGTCGCTGCTGAAGTATTTATCAGAGGATTTTTTTAAGTTGTTCGTAAAAAGAGAAGGAAAAGTGGTGTTGGGAAGGCACTTTTCCAATCTTTGGTTGTTGGTCTGTGTGCTGACACTTACATTTTTGGCGATAGCATTCAGCAATGCAAGTCTCAACTATCTGTCCTACAAGATGAATGACCCGTTCATCAACTGGGTGGACATTCAGAATGACTATGGTGAAGGGGATATAGACGGTCTTTTGGAAGGACTGTCAGACACGACAAAGCAACAGGAATATCATTTTGTGGCATATCAGGTTGATTATACCAACCACTATATGTTTTTCGGGAAAGACAATTCGCAGATCCAATATCTGAATTGCCGCTTCTTCCAGTCGTTCGCCGATAACCCATTGCTACAAGCTATCCTTGGTGAGGACAATGTCGTTGATGGTGTCTCAATTACGGCGGATCGGCTTCGTGATGACATGATCGGTGTCATCATAACAAAGGATGTCATGACCAAAATGGGCTATGCGGATGATTTCCCTGCCTATATTGACCTTTGCCGGTACAGTGCAGGTGCGGACACTTTAGGGTTCGACTTGTATCAAGGATTCGCCCATGTGCCGGTTCCTGTGATTGCCGTTGTCAGGCGCCTTCCTAAGAACATGGATGTCATAGCCACGCGTTTCTTCTATGAGCAACAAAGAAACGACATGACTTATCCATTCAATCTTAATAATATAGAGTATGCTTCATCCTTGTATTACTATATTCCTGAAGGATGCGACAAGGAAGGCATGAAGGCTTTCCTGATGTCGGACAGTGGTGACAGTTGTTTTGTCAGGGATGCGTACCTGCCGCAGCAGGCCTCGTTCAAGGATGGTTCTTTCATCTCGCTTCAAGGGAAGTCCGGCTCGATTCTTCCGGAAACGGCGTGGAAGATTGACTCAGACTTCATGGCGAAATATGAAAGTGATGGTGTTCTGAGAGTTTATGACTATTCTTTCAGTGACTACTCGCTGCCTCAAGGCTCGTTCATATCCGTTCAGTTCAACGATTTGAACAAGATAAGGGAGTTTGAGTCTTTTGCCAAAGACACATATAAGGTCAAGATTGAAATGTCTCAGATCAATGCCAAGGAGAACTTCAATTCTGTCAGCATCATGGCGAATATCCTGTCATGGGCCATCATAGCGTTCTCCATAATATGTATTATTCTGTTCATCGTGAACCTTCTTCAGTCATATTTCCAAAAGGTCAAGAAGAATCTGGGCACATTCAAAGCCTTCGGCATCAGCAATAAGGAACTCATCGGAATATATATGCTAATCATGATGGGGACCATTCTTGCAGCCATGGTCATTTCGATAGTACTGATATGGTCTGTCCAATCGGTTCTTCCATTGGCGGGACTGATGAAGGACGGGGCTTTCAATTATCTGTCGTTATGGAACAACAAGACCTTTTACTCGATCGCTGTCATTCTGGTCGGATCGGCGGTTACGGTATTGCTTGTGATGAAGCGGCTTCTCTCTGCCACACCTGGTGATTTGATATATGACAGACAATAGTTGATCAAGTACGATGAATATGAAACATCAAGTATTGAGCCTTATAATTTGCGCGGTTGCCTCAAGCGTGTGCCTTTCCTGCAAATTTGATGATTCCAACCTGTATCCGGAACAAGTCGGGAACGGTGCGGCTTTGTCTGTCGGAGACAAACAATCATTGTCTCCGACCGGAGGAAATTTTACATTTACATTCACGTCTCCTACCGATTGGGTGCTTTCTGATTGTCCGTCTTGGCTTACATTCTCGCAGACATCCGGTAAATCAGGAAGCAGTACAATTACTGTCAGCGCCAAACTTAATGACACAAGAGCCGACAGGAGTGTTGTGGTATCATTCCGTTCTTCTGCATATGTTGTCCTGATGACGGTTGTACAGGAACGCCCATATCTCAGAATCAACAATAATGATTTCGACTTTGATTGGGACAGCAGCCGGGACTATTTGGCATCCGGGCTGCCGCTGACCATTGAATCAAATGTTGATTGGGCTTTTGTCAGTCCGGCTGTCTCATCAGGCAACCCAACCTTGGCTCATTTCGGAATCTCAGAGAATGTTGGTAAAGGCAACATGAATATCAATGTTCTTCCTTCTGTCATGAACACAGATAAGGAGGACTATGACATGACCGTACGTTTGGCGGCTGTTACTTATGATGAGCAAGGGCGTATTCAAGAGATTCCGTCAAAGGCGATCGATGATTTCAACATTCGTTTCTTTCAGAAGCACATTAAATTCCTCATCAACGAGACAATAGAACCGATTAGTAATTCAATACCGGAACTTGGAGACACGTCTCTGGTATATCATATTGACACTGAGGTGCCATGGAAGGTTCAGATGTCCGCGGACGGCCAGACTTGGCAGGATGGGCTGCCGACATGGATAACATCCAACCGGAAAAATGCGGCTGCAGGTGCGGCTGACCTGTCGCTTTCTTGGCGTAACACTAATTCGGTCAACACCACCAACGGAGGTGTGAACCCCTATTCTGAGAACCGTTTTGTGCATTTGCGCATCATATCCACTGATCCTACCATGGTGAGTGAGAACAAGATTGTTTACCGCAATATCGAATTGGTTCAGAGACCGTATATCCTGACTCTTGGTGGCAGTGCCGGGACTTCAGACGTCAGGCTGGAAAATGATGGGGCGGCAGACAAACAAATGAATATACAATCTTCCGGATCGTGGAAAATTGAGAATGTTCCATCATGGATGACGGTCTCTTCAACTGCCGGTGTTGGAAATCAGACAGTTGTCTTTAAGGCGAAAGAACGGAATCTGGCTACATCTGATCTTACATCTAGCGGTTTCAGACTTGTTAGCTTGAGAAACAGCATGGTATGCAATATTTCCGCTGTTCAGGACCGATTCAAATTTGACCTTGAATATCCGAACGTGCTGAAGGCCATACCTACTCGGAGCACGAAGTCATATTCAGTTTCCTTGGAATCTTCCGGCGGGTGGGAAATTTCCGGCCGGCCGGACTGGTTGGATATTTCTCAGTCTTCTTCTGAATCCCAAGGCCGGTTTGATATCCTTGTCGGCGCGAATTCGGCCAATCCGGACGAGAGCACAGACAGGTCTGCGAATATCGTATTCACGAGCCTGATTCACAAGGAGGCAGGGAAAAATTTGACACGTACGATAAACGTCAGGCAAAGGAAATATTCATTTGACCTCACCCAGTCATCTTTGGCTACCATTCCGGCATACAGCGAGAAATACGACTGCCGTTTATTTGTGGTATGTTCCGGTGACTGGAAGATAAGTTCGCATCCAAACTGGCTTGTGCCTGATGTCTTGTCAGGGGATGGGTTAAGTGATGTAAACATAGCCTTTACCCCTTCTTACAATACCAAGGTGTCCTCAAGGACCGGCAAGATAGAGGTGACGGACAATTATAAGGGAACGGTGAAATCCATAAATGTTTCTCAGGATGGATTTGTATTCGATTCAGAAAGCAAGACTTTCTCTGATATCGATGTCATTAACAATAAGTCATTTACGGTTGATTTCAATCTGACGGCCGGAGCCCCTTGGGAGATAGAGTCTGGATATGGGTCTTGGGTGGTTCCTGACAAGGTTAGAGGTAACGGAAGTTCTCGCATAACCTTCACTCCACAGCCAAATCCTAACACAAGCAAAAGATCAACCACGGTAAGGATTCATTCAACTGTCAACAATGCGTACAAAGACATCGTGTTCCTGCAGAATGAATATGTGTTTGACACGAAGGCTGAGTGATATTCCTTCACAGAATTGTCTTCGGACAGGAAAGCCATAAAAGTCACCTCATCCGGTGACTGGAAAGTCAGCAATTGTCCTTCGTGGGCTAATCTGTCAATGTCCAGCGGCGCTGGCAGCGGTACTGTTTATCTGACAGTGGAAAAGAATGTGAACAAGAGCGAACGTACCGAGTCTTTCACAATCGCCAGCGTTCTTAACAGAAACCTGACGAAAACGGTCACCATCTCACAGGATGCGTATGTGTTTGACACACAATCGGAAAATTTCTCGTATGATCCGATCAACGGGAAGAGCGATAAATTCAATGTCGTTTCGTCCGGAAACTGGGTGGTGAAGGATTCTCCGTCTTGGGTCGGACTGTCACACAGTAGCGGTTCCGGCGCTGAAGGCGGTAAATCTACGACCGTCACCATCAATCCTTCAAACAACTTGAATGAATCCGGTCGTTCTGCGGTCGTGAAAATAGTCAGTGCGGACAATTCATCATTGGTTAAGAATATCAATGTGAGTCAAAGTGCGTTCGAGTTCTCGTTGTCTAGCCAATCCCTTTCGTTCTCCGCTTCAAAAAGTACCCCTCAAAAGGTTACGGTCAAATGTTCAGGTGCATGGACAGCTAAATCCGATGCCTCGTGGCTGGGCGTGACGACAGACAATGACACATTGCTCATCAGCGTTTCGGACAACACCTCTTCTGAGCGCAAAGGCTCAGTGACTGTTACCAGCACGATGAACAACAAGACTTTGACCATATCCGTGACTCAAGCCAAGAAAAAGTAACAAGAAATGTTCAACATATTAAACACAATATTATGAAACGTTTATTTATTATTGCCATGGCCGTAATTATGGCCTCATCATGTTCTGTGCTGCACAGGGCTGTTGTTGAAAATCCGGTTGAGTCCCATTCTTTGTCATCGGACAGCAAGGCCTCGCTCAATGTGTCCTCCACTAAAGTGTCTTACGTTTATCGCCCTTCAAAGGATGATGCGAAAACGTTAAGCATTGAGGATTTGAAAAAAAATGCTGTCTACGAGGCGTTGGAATCCAATGGAGGTTATGATGTGCTTGTAGGGGCGAATTACTATGTCACTGCGAAGCATGGTTTCTTCTTCAGCAGGAGAGTCACGAGCATCAAGGTTTCCGGTTATCCGGCTGTCTACAAAGATTTCAGGGATGCTCCCGAGAATGTGATCCCTGTAGATGGAGTCAACGTCAAACTTGACCTTAAATAACAATGCTTTAGAATGGAGATTGTGAAACTCAATCTCGATTTTGAATATTTACGAGCGTCCGGAACAAGATATGTTGTCCGGACGCTTGTTGTTCTTGTTCACAAGTAATATAGTTCGGTTTTGATGATATTGTATGTGGTTGCCATTCATCGCCACTCAGCCGTATTCACGGGCATTGTCAGTTTTTTTTGTGTGAAACGTCAGTAATTTAGGAAGAAAGTGGATTTTTATGCTATATTTGTAAGACATTAACTGAAATCCTATATGGTTCTGCTGATAGTTTACATGCTGGGAACGCTGGGTGTGTCGTTTCTTTGCTCGCTTCTGGAGTCGGTGCTGATGTCCACGCCGCTCTCTTACATCACGATGAGGAAGGAGCAGGGGTACAGGCCGGCGGAGAAGTTTCTGAAGTACAAATCTGACCCGGACAGGCCTCTGGCGGCGATTCTGTCATTGAATACGATCGCCAACACGCTGGGTGCGGCGGCGGTGGGCCGCCAGGCGACCATTTTGTTCGGAAGCACTTGGTTCGGAATCATTTCGGCTCTGACGACATTGCTGGTGTTGGTCTTCTCCGAGATTGTTCCTAAGACCATAGGAACCTCATATTGGAAAAACCTTATGGGTTTTGTCACATCGGCCATTTCTTTCCTGTCTGTTCTGATGTGGCCGCTTGTGATTATGGTCCGCCTGATCACCAATCTGATGACCAAGGATGATGACGAGGCTACCGTCAGCAGGGAAGAGGTGACGGCGATGGCTAACATCGGGGCTGAGGAAGGCGTGATCGACTCTGACGAGAACAAGGTCATCCAGAACATCATGAAGCTGGACAATGTCAAGGCCTGCGACGTGATGACCCCGAGGATTGTCGCGATGACGGCGCAGGAGAACATGTCACTGAAGAATTTCTACAAGAACGACACTTACCTGCATTTCTCCAGGATTCCTGTTTATGCGGATTCTCCTGAATACATCACGGGCTATATCCTTCTCAGTGACGCGCTTGAGGGACTCGCCGATGATGAGTTCGACAAGAGGCTTGTTGAGCTGAAGCGCCCTATCTCTTTCTTCAAGGAGGAGGACTCCTGCGGCCACATCTGGGAAGAACTGCTCAAGAAGCACGAACAGATCGGTCTCATCATTGATGAATATGGCTGCTTCCAGGGCATCATAACCCTTGAGGACATCATCGAGACCATTCTCGGCCTTGAGATCATTGACGAGAACGATCAGGCCACGGACATGCAGCAGTTCGCCCGTGAGCGTTGGGAACGACGCCAGAAGCGGTTCCGTACAATCGTGCTTCCAAAAGAAGAGGAAAGGGATAAAGATAATCAGTAACGCTCGGATACTATTGATTTACAATCATCACAATATCGTTTTATTGTGATGATTTTTTGATTATATTCGGGAAAAGATGTTAATTTGCATCAGGATATTTTAAATTTTTATTATGAAAACTAAATTCATGGGCATCATGGCGCTTATCGCGTCCATTATCGCCACAACAGCTTGTCAGAAGGACAACGCTGATGACACTTGGAGACAGATTCCTGTCGGCCAGATCTCCGTGGAAAGCGGCAAAGCTGTGGTCACGGTCAATGAAATTCCAGAAACAGACGGAACCGTTCAGTTTGTTGCCGAGAACGAGGACGACGCTACTCTGAATTTGACCGGAATCGTGCCTGGTTATGCGGAGATTCAGGTTGCTGTTGATATTCAGAAGGAATCTGATGACTCTTTCGCGTTCAAAGGTTCCACAACCCTGTCAACACCTCCTTCAATCGCCGCGACTCTGCGCAGCACCGAAGAGAACCCTTGCTATGCTGTCAACGTGGAAGGAACTATAACTCTCGAAGGCGTGATCAATGTGGCTGTCACCACTCAGGTTCAGGGGACTTCAGCTTTTTTGGTCGGAACTTGGAGTCTGACCCGCCAAACCAAGGTGGATTTGACACTAACACCGGTAAACGGCCCAGTTCATATCACATGGAAAGCCGCAGGGGCGGCAGGAACAGCCGTGTCTGCAATACTTCCAACTGTGAATATGCTCGCATGTCAGTTGGTTGCTGAAACACTCGATCAGGTGACTTTCGATGAGTCTGGCAACATCATGGCCAAATACTATGAGGATCTGGATTTGGGTGAAGACCCTATGTCCGCGATCAAGGCTCTTGTAGGAGAGGTCAAGCCTGATTTGAAAGGTAATGTGACGTTCAAGGCACACCACAGTGACTGGACCACTTCACCAAAGGCTAATCTTGCGTTCTGGTACGCCTTCGACAATTCCCTTTTCGTTGTCCCTGATGTGTCAGCCATCTCCAAAGCCGCTGATGACTTCTCTGATTCAAGAACTGACATTCAAGAGACGGACATCTCCTCCTTCCTTGAGATTCTTAACGCTTTAAAGGAATATGGTGTTGATGTCAATGCCATCAACGCTGAACTTCGGAAAATCCTGAGCAGGGGAATAGAATTGAAATATTCACTGGACGGCGGCAATCTCAAGGTCTATGTGGACAAGAACCAGTGCGATCCTATGGTCACCGCCCTTATTCCGGCCCTCTCTGTCCTGGATACTCTGTTTGAGCAACTCTCTCAGTCAAACGATCCTGAGGATCAGAAGACTGTCGCCAAGATCAAATTGATTATGGACATCCTTGGTCTTGAGAAACCATCCGATTTAGGAACACTTTGGAAGGCCACGACCGAATTTGAGTTCGCTCTTAATCTGAATAATCAGACAAATTAACTGAATATATCAAACTCTTACGTAGTGAGGGAGTTCCGCTGGAATGATCATCGAGATCTCGCAAAGTCCGGCGACATCTCCCTCTTTTTTTCGTACACTTTGGAAGGTCATTATGCGCAAGTCGTTCTTTTGATAGGGTATAAGGTTGATTGTCATTTGTTTCCGAATCTCCACCCGAATCCCAGCATCAGGTTGTTGGGGTCGTGGAAGTCGTGAAGTTTATATCCTATGTGAAGGAAAAGGCCTTTGTACAAGTCTGCCTTTAGAGCTAATGTTTGGTAAAAACCGGACAGTTCCTTGCCTTTGTAGATGAAGTTGCGTCCGAAACCAATGTTGACCGAAAAAATAGGCATGACAAACTCCGCTCTTGCTGACAGACCGGTCCCGAGTTGTTCGGAGAGAGGAGGGCGGAAGAATTTTATATTGCCATCATCGCCGATGCCAGCGACATGCTCCCCGAGATTGGCGCTCTCGTCGTATTGGATGTCAAGGGACAGACCAGCTCTGAAAAACTTGTTAACCCTGTACAAAGGATTAATGTTCAGGCCTAACACCGCGAACTTCCCTTCGGAAATATATGGTGTATCATTCCACATCAGCCCTTTTGCCCTTCCCGCTCCGTACAGGATCACATCGTACGAGAGCCTTTGCGTGAACCGTTTCCGGCTGAAGGCTTCAACCGGTCTGTGTTTAGGGGTCAGTTCCGAACTTGCAACAGGGCCGAACAGCCTTGCCGCCCCCAGGCGCATGCCGACGGTGTTCACTCCTGAGTTAGGGTAGCAAGTGTTTCCGTTGGAAAAATGCGTCATATCTATTCCGGCAGACAAGACCCAAGGTGCGGCAGGTCTCCAAGTCAGCATGAATCCGACATTGATGTAGGCGTTGAGCCTTGATCCGACCACCAGATTCTTGTCGTTTATGAAATTCGGGTTCAAGTCCCCGTAAGGGTCGTATGGATGCCAGCCGAACGAAAGGCCGAAATTCCATTCATAGTCAAATGACAACTTGCGGGAAAGCCTCGCCAGTCTCGCTCCTTGGAATACATAAACAGCCGCAGGTGAGCCTATTTCTTCCTGATCGAAAAAAGTGTTCCACGCCAGTCCGATCCCTTGATAGGAGGTCGGGTACATTTTCCCGAAGTGGCTGCTCTCAGGAAAGGAGAATGAATATTGCAAGTGTGCGGATCCACTTTTGTCAAGACGCTTGCCAAGCGCATTCTCTCCTCTGAAAAACTTGTGGGAGGGAACAATAAATGACGGACGGACATTGACTCCGATTCTGTGGGTTATCTTCGTAGAGTCGGCTGAATGGCCTTCTGCCGGAGTCATCACAGCTGATGCCAATGCGCATATCAGGAAAAATTTTATGAATATACGGATGTCTGTCATTTCTTGTCAACATAAAACGTGTACTCTCCGTTCGGAGCCTCACTGGTGAATGTTCCGTCAACTTTCACTAACTTGCCTGTACCCTTATTCCTGAGCACCATGGTGTAATCAGTCTCGTAGGTGTCAACGTACCAAAGCATTCCATAGTACCATGAAAACTCATTGGTCGGTGGAAATCTCATGACAACCTTAGAGTCGTCATCCAGCGGATAACGCTCTGTCTCATAGCTGTACTTTATCCGTTCTTTGTCGTTGAACGCCAATTCACCGTGATTAAGAGCCCTGTCCGGCACCGGAACCATGAAGTCGCCGCAAAAGTGCCCGAACTCCATATCGTCGGTAAAAGAGACTTTTCGTTCGGCGTTAGGGAAAACTTCGCACGGGACGTACAAGGTGTCCGGCCCTGGATTCTTGAAAGAGGTCGGCCCCCAGCCTTTCTCGAACTCCGGCAATGTTCTCTTGACAATCCCGTTCCATTCCATACTTTCAAGTTCATATCCGGAACTGCGAGGTTGGGTGACCGTCAATGTGTCATATTCAAATGAAGAGGCGACGACAACATCCACTTTAAGGTCTGAATCAGAAAAATTGGGCTGGAAGAACATGGCCAGTTCACGCTCCGAGGACTTTTTGTAGAACATCGTGAATCCATTCGCCGTCAGTCTGATTTTGCCATCGACAGTCTCGATAATTTCTGAACTAAAGTCTGGAGACCAACTGGAGCCACCGTTGACACGGACTGAATGCACACGCCAATCGTCAGTCTTGAAACGTACTTTGACAGAGTCTCCGTCTTCAGCTACAGAGAAATATGTGGCAGATGGTCTGATAGGATTGACAAAGGCGTCCGTGTTGCATCCGCACAAAAGCAACGCAAACATCGCCGACAATGCCAGCGATGTTGCAGAAACCTTTGGCACGATACAATGGAGAATTGTATTCATTATTGATTCAAGAAATCCTGAAGTTCCTCGTAAAATCTCTGGGTAGGGAAGCCCATCACATTGTAGAACGAGCCGTCAAGTCTTGTGATTCCCACGTAGCCTATCCATTCCTGGATTCCGTATGCCCCGGCTTTGTCGAAAGGCTTGAAGTTGTCGATATAATAGTCGATCTCTCTGTCGGACAGATTCTTGAAATAGACGTCGGAGGTGACGGAGAAAGTCTTTGTCCTGTGGCTGTCACGGATTGTCACGGCTGTGATCACCTGATGTTCACGCCCGGAAAGGAGTCTGAGCATCCTGACCGCGTCAGCCCTGTCATGAGGCTTGCCGAGAATCTCTGTCCCGCACAGAACCATAGTGTCGGAAGTGACAAGAATCTCTTCATCCTCAAGTTCTCTGTGAAAGCACAATGACTTGCCCTCCGACATTAGTTCGGGAACTCTAGAGTGAGGTGTATCACTGGAATATCGCTCTATGAACGACGTTCCAGCGTCAACAATGAAGTCAATGTCCAGCCCGGCCATCAATTCTTTGCGGCGAGGAGAGTTGGATGCCAGTATGATTCTCTTCCCGTGAGTGTTCATATTCCTAGAAACTTTTTTTGTAGAGAGCAGCGTCGAAATCCCACCGTCCCTGGGCCTTCATCGCTTTCTCAATGTACTCGCGGACGCACGCCTTCCCACCAGGACGTTCCGAGACTATATCAGCAGCTTCCTTGACTTCATCGGCTGCGTCACTCGGACATACTCCGATTCCGGCGGCTCTGATTACTTCAATATCTGGTATATCGTCTCCGAAATACATTACCTCTTCGGGCTTTAGGTGGTGTCTTTTGCAGAAATCCTCAAAGTCTTCAATCTTGATCCGAGAACCGAGATATATATCCTCGGGATTGATTCCGTTGCTGCTGAACCTCGCCCTGATGCTCTGGGAGCGGCCTCCAGTGATCACACCGACCGGAAACCCGTTCATGCACGCCATTCTGACAGCGAATCCGTCCTTGGCGTCGAAAGTCCTGTAAAGCTGGCCTTCCAGATCAGCGAGGATGCCACCGTCAGTCATCACGCCGTCGATGTCGAACGTGAACGCTTTTATATCCTTGAGATCTGTCATTTCAAGTTATGATTTGGCTCCGTTCGGGCCGAATTGAGGCAGATCACCGAGATTGAAAGTTCCTCCCTGCTGTGGCTGGCCGCCTCCGAGGTTGATGAGGCCGAATTGTGCCTCGTATTTTGTCACATTGTCCATCAAGGCATTGAGAAGCCTTTTGGCGTGCTCAGGAGTCATCACGATGCGGTTGCTGATGTCAGGCTTAGGCAGCCCCGGAAGGATTGTTGCGAAATCAATTATGAATTCGCTGTGCGAATGGGTGATGATCGCAAGGTTTGAATATGTGCCCTTTGCTACTTCCGGACGGATTTCCAGACTGATTTCTTTCTTTTCTTCCATAGTATGTATGTATTTTTGAAGCAAATTTAGTGAAAATTGTGCTATATTTGTAAACTTTGTATATTATAAGCAGCAATATGAGCGAGAAAAAAGAACTTTCCGCGAAGTACAATCCGGCGGAAGTAGAAGACAAATGGTACGCATGGTGGACAGAACACAAATGCTTCCACTCCGAACCGAACGAAAAAGAGCCATACACGATAGTCATTCCGCCACCTAACGTGACGGGAATCCTTCACATGGGTCACGTGCTGAACAACACATTGAATGATGTGCTGATCCGCAAGGCCAGAATGGACGGAAAGAACGCCTGTTGGGTTCCGGGTACGGACCACGCATCTATTGCTACCGAAAGCAAGGTTGTGGCCAAACTCAAGGGTATGGGAATATCCAAAGAGGATCTTACCCGCGATGAGTTCATGAAATATGCATGGGAATGGAAGGAAGAGCATGGCGGAATTATTCTCAAGCAGCTTCGCAAATTGGGGGCTTCCTGCGACTGGGACCGCACAAGGTTCACGATGGAGCCAGAACTTTCCGACGCTGTGATCGCTACATTCTGCTACTTCTATAAAAAAGGAATGATATATAGAGGAGTGCGTATGGTCAACTGGGATCCGGTCGCTCTGACCGCGATCAGTGATGATGAAGTCATCCACAGAGACACCAAGAGCCATTTCTATCACCTTAAATATTATGTTTCCGACGGCAACGGCAATCCGACCGACAAGTACCTTGTGATAGCGACGACCCGTCCGGAGACGATTATGGCCGATGCCGCCATCTGTGTGAACCCTGCCGATGAGAGGCATCATTGGCTGAAAGGTAAGAAGGTGCTTATTCCGTTGATCAACAGAGAGATTCCTGTGATTGAAGATAGCTATGTCGAGATGGATTTCGGAACTGGCTGCCTAAAGGTCACTCCTGCCCACGACGCTCACGACTATGAGATCGGTCTTCGCCACAATCTTCCTGTCATGGACATCATCGATGACCACGGGCGTCTGAATGAGAAGGCTCAGATTCTGGTCGGAGAGGATCGCTTCGATGCCAGAAAGAAGATAGTCAAGATGTTGGAGGAGTCCGGCAACCTTGTCAAGGTGGAGGAATATACCTCCCCGGTGGGATATTCGGAAAGAACCAACGCCGTCATTGAGCCTAAACTCTCCGCCCAGTGGTTCCTCAAGATGGAAGACCTTGCCGCCAAGGCTCTTGAGAGTGTCGAGTCCGGCAAGATAAAGCTGATCCCGGACAAGTACCGGAACACCTACCGTCACTGGATGGAGAACGCCCACGACTGGTGCATCTCCCGTCAGCTTTGGTGGGGACAGAGGATTCCGGCATATTATCTCCCTGATGGACAGATAGTTGTCGAAGAGACTTCTGAGAAGGCTCTTGCGGCGGCTCAGAAGATCAATCCGGCTCTTACCGCCGCTGACCTCAGACAGGATGACGATGTGCTCGACACATGGTTCTCCAGCTGGCTCTGGCCGATCTCCGTGTTCGATCCTCAGAAGCCTGGCCATCCGGAGCACGAGCCGAATAAGGATCTCGCATACTACTATCCTACAAATGATTTGGTTACGGGACCGGACATCATCTTCTTTTGGGTCGCCAGGATGATCATGGCCGGGGACGAGTTCATGAACGACATACCATTCAGTAATGTTTACTTCACTGGAATCGTGCGCGACAAGCTCGGCAGGAAGATGTCGAAGACCCTCGGCAACTCTCCGGATCCGCTTGACCTCATCGCCAAGTACGGAGCTGATGCCGTGAGAATCGGCATGCTGCTCTGCTCGTCAGCCGGCAACGACATATTCTATGATGAGTCTCAGGTTGAGCAGGGAAGAAATTTCTGCAACAAGATCTGGAATTCTTTCCGTCTTGTACAAGGATGGAATGTTGATGAGGAACTTCAGCAAAGTGATGTTAATAAATTGGCTGTAAATTGGTTCGAGAATAAGTTGAATCAGACGATTCTTGCAGTCGAGGACCATTATTCCAAGTTCAGGATCTCCGATGCGCTGATGAGCATCTACAAGCTTTTCTGGGACGAGTACTGTGCCTGGTACCTTGAGGCTGTCAAGCCGGCATTCGGTGAGAGCATCGACAAGGCTACGTATGACGCCACTATCATATTCTTTGAGAAGTTGCTGAAGATGATTCATCCAGTGATGCCGTTCATCACGGAGGAACTTTGGCAGTCCATGGCAGAGCGAAAGGGAGGGGAGACCATCATGTACCAGCCGACTCCTAAGGCCGGCCCTGTCGATGAAAAGGTCATCGAGGAGTTCGGAATCGCTCAAGAGGCAGTGAACGGAATCCGTGGAATCCGCCAGCAGAAGAACATCTCGCCAAAGGAGAGTCTGGCCTTGAAAGTAAAGGGTGATTTTCCAATGAATATGCTTCCGGTGATTACCAAGCTTGCCAACATCTCTTCGGTGGAAAATGTTGCAGATTTCGGTGATGCAGCCGGTGTCTCATTGCTTGTTCGTACAGTGGAACTCTTTGTCCCGCTTGAGGGGCTTGTTGATGTCGAGGAGGAGATCAAGAAGATCGAGACCGAGCTGGAACATCAGCGTGGTTTTCTTGAATCTGTGAGGAAGAAGCTGTCCAACGAAAGCTTTGTAGCCCATGCTCCAGAGAAAGTTGTCGCTCTTGAACGTAAAAAAGAGGCTGACAGCCTTTCAAAGATTGAAAGTTACGAAAAGGCTCTCGCTGCGTTGAAAAACAAGTAATGAAACGAATTTGTTATAGATTGCAACATTTTTGTTATGGTATTTTCTGAGACATCTTTCCCTGTCAGATACTACGAAACCGACCAGATGGGCATCGTGCATCACTCGAATTATATCCGTTACTTCGAGTGTGCGAGGAACAACCTGATGATTGAGTGCGGTTACCCGATAGAGAAATGTGAGGAGGATGGTGTGACAATCCCGATAGTCACAGTGGAGTGCCGTTACAGGTTCCCCGCGAAAATGGGTGATGTCGTCCGCGCTGTCGCTATGATTGACGAGGTTCCTATGGCGAAGCTTTACGTCAGGCAGGCGGTTTACAATCAGGACGGGGTGCTCTGTGTGGAGGGTAAGGTCTCCCTTGGCTTCCTGAACAAGCAGTCCGGCCGCCCTGTGCGTTGCCCAGAAAAGCTGGTGAAGGCGATCGAGGCTCACATAAACGATAAATAGATAACACAAAAATAATTTAGAATATGTTTTTTATAGTTCCTTTGGGCGTTGTAGGTCCTTGGCAGGTGGTGATCATCGCCCTTGTCATCATTCTCCTTTTCGGTGGAAAGAAGATTCCTGAACTCATGAAGGGCCTTGGCAAAGGTGTCAAGAGTTTCAAGGAAGGCATGAACGAGGTTGAGAACCAGATCAGTGACATCGACAAGGATCTCAACTCCACAGCCAAGACTCCAGACAAAATCGAGAAGATCGAGAAGAAATAATGGCGGCAGCTGAGGCTGAGATGTCCTTTTGGGACCATCTTGAAGTGCTGAGGGGAACATTGTTCCGCTCAGTGCTTGTCATTACACTTGTAAGCGTAGTGGTCTTCTGCTTCAAGTCGTTCGTTTTTGACGACATCATCCTGGCTCCAACAAAGAGCGATTTCTTCATCTATAAGTGGCTGAGAATGGGCGATATGCAGATGTCGTTGGTGAATCTGGACATTTCTGCCCAGTTCTTTGTGCATCTTCAGGTAGCATTCGAGCTAGGGTTCATCCTGTCTTTCCCGTATGTTTGTTTCGAGATTTGGAAATTCATAGCTCCGGCTCTATACAAGAATGAAAAACGTGCTGTCAGAGGAGCCTTCCTTTCGGCATCGTTCCTGTTCTATCTCGGACTTGTGATCGGTTACTATCTGATTGTCCCTATCTCGCTTAACTTTTTCATGGGCTACAAGGTAAGTGATGAGGTGATGAACACAATCTCGTTGACTTCGTATATCTCGATGTTCACTTCAACTGTGCTTGCGTTTGGTATTGTGTTTGAGTTTCCTATCGTTGTCGTAATTCTGTCCAAACTCGGAATTGTCACCAGAAACACTCTGGTCAAGTACCGCAGGCATGCTATTGTTGTCATACTTTGCATCGCCGCCATCATCACGCCGGCGGATCCTATGTCTATGTTGATAGCGGCGGCTCCGCTTCTTATTCTGTATGAGATTTGTGTGATGTGCTGCAGGCCGGCTCCACCGGAAGATGCGCCTGAGATTAAAGAGGAGGCATAGAAATGATTTCTATCAATGGATTGACAGTGGCCTACGGAGGCTATACTTTATTGGACAGCATTGATTTCCACATCAGTGAGAAGGACAAGATAGGCCTTGTCGGCAAGAACGGAGCCGGGAAGTCCACGATCATGAAACTGATCTGCGGGCTTCAGAGTCCGACTTCCGGAAGCATAGACAAGCCTAATGATCTCAGAATCGGCTATCTTCCTCAGATTATGGAGCACCACAAGGGGAGGACCGTGATGGAGGAGACATTGACCGCTTTTGACCACATCACAGAGATTCAGTCTGAACTGGACAGTGTCAATGCTCAACTTGCCGAGAGAACTGACTATGAGTCAGAAGACTATCTTTCCCTTATCAACCGTCTCAATGACTTGACGGATGCTATGGCGATGAGCCAGTCGGAGCCTCCTGAGGTTCTGGCACAAAAGACCCTTCTTGGTCTGGGATTTAAGGATGAGGATTTCGGCCGCAGGACAGAGACTTTCAGCCAGGGTTGGAATATGCGCATTGAACTGGCGAAGATCCTTCTGTCAGAGCCTGATGTCCTGCTTCTTGACGAGCCCACCAACCATCTTGACATCGAGTCGATTGAGTGGCTGGAGGATTATCTTAAAGGTCATCGCGGCTCGTTGCTGCTGGTCTCGCATGACAGGAAATTCCTTGACACTGTCACAAATCGTACGGTCGAGATCATGCTCGGGCATATTCACGACTATAAGGTACCTTACAGTAAATATGTGGAGCTGAGGAAGGAGAGGATTGCCCAGCAGATGGCTGCTTACGAAAACCAGCAGAAAATGATAGAGAAGACGGAGGACTTCATCAACCGTTTTCGTTACAAGCCTACGAAGTCCAACCAGGTGCAGTCCAGGATCAAGCAGCTTGAAAAGCTTGACAGAGTGGAGATTGACGAGACTGACAATGTCACTCTTACGGTTAAGTTTCCACCGGCTCCACGTTCAGGTGACATCGTTTTCAAAGGGAAGGATTTAACGGTTGGCTATCCGGAAAAAGTTGTCTTCAGGAATGCGGATATTGAGGTCAGAAGGGGAGAGAAGGTAGCCTTGATCGGGCGCAACGGTGAAGGTAAGACCACGCTTATGCGAGTGATAATGGGGGAGTTGCAGCCAATCAGCGGCGAGGCCAAGATTGGCTATAATGTCTCTATTGGATATTACGCACAGAATCAAGAGGATATCCTTGACCGCAATCTTACAGTGTGGGAGACTCTTGACAACATCGCTGTCGGAGATGTCCGGAACAAACTCCGTGACATTCTGGCTCAGTTCCTGTTCCGTGGCGAGGACATCGACAAGAAGGTCAGCATCTTGTCCGGAGGTGAGCGCGCGCGTCTCGGCATGGCCAAATTCATGCTCCAGCCATATAATGTCCTGGCTCTTGACGAGCCTACCAACCACATGGACATCAAATCCAAGGATATTCTCAAACAGGCTTTGAAGGCCTACGATGGCACGCTCATTGTGGTATCTCACGACCGTGACTTTCTTGAAGGATTGGTCGACAAGATGTACGAATTCCGTGACGGAAAGGTCAAGGAGCATCTGGGCAGTGTCCATGATTTCTTGGAAGAGAGGAAGATAGAGAATCTTCAGGAACTCGAGAGGCGTTTCGCCCCAAAGCAACCTGTTGCGGCGACAGATGATGACAAGGATAGTTCTTTGGCTAGGAAAGAGTTGGCGCAGAAAGAGTTCGAACAGAGACGCAGTGATTCCAAGGAAATACGCAGAATCCGCCACAGGGTTGAATTTATTGAGTCCGAGATAGGCAAGATCGAGGAGAAGATGAAATCCCTCGAAAAAATCCTCTCCGATCCCGGGCCGGAAGACGACATCATGGAACTGACAAGAACATACCTAGAGGACAAGCGTGAGCTTGACCACAAGACATCGGAGTGGGAAAACTTGATGGAAAAATTAGATGTATAAGAATGTTTTAATTTTATAAAGGTTATGAATATTAAATCTTTATTTGCGGTTATTTTCGCCGCGGCTTCAATGCCAGCACTTTCTATGGCCCAGACCAGGACCATAGAGCATGAATATTCAGAGTTTGACGCCATCTCGGTGTCGGATGGCTTCAAGGTCACTATGGTTGAAAAGGATGGTTACAATGCTAAATTCAAGGTCAGCGACGCCCTTGAGAGTTATCTGGAATGTTACGTCAAAGGTGGTACTCTTTACATCGGCATTGATGAAAAGTCAGTCCCGAAAGAGGTTAAAAAATCATTTAAGGGAAAGAACGTAGACGGACCTGTACTTGAGGCTACTGTTTATGTGCCGTCCCTTAACTCGATAACACTCAACGATGATTGCACATTCTCTTGCGATAACGATCTGAGAGCCGGTGCTTTTAAGATGAGCCTTGCGGGCAATTCAAGCATCTCCAATCTAAATGTGGTCGCTGAGTCTGCGGTTGTCTCAGTCAGCAAGAAGTCTAAGTTGTCTTCCTTCAATGTGAAGACTGACAACAAACTTACCGTGAATGCTGAAGGCAGCGCCAGCGCTGTCATTGAATATGCGGCCAAGAGTCTTTCCGTGAATAACTCAGGTTCAGCGGACCTGGCCATTAACGGGCAGTGTGGTGATGCGTCAGTAAGCACGGCCGGCAGCGCGAAACTGTCTCTTTCCGGAAAAACAGGCACACTGAAAGTCACTGGAAAAGGCGGTTCATCAAAGATAGACGCACTTTCGGTTTCTGTAGATGATGTTGTGGTCTCTTTGGATGGAGCGGACCTGACCGTGGCTCCTGGCAAGAACCTTTCTCTTGATCTTGGCAAAGGAGCCAGTGTCTGCTATTCCGGAGATCCAAAGATCAAGATAATCAAGATACAGAACGCGACTGTAACCCGTAAATAATGTTCATTCTGGATTCTCATTGCGACACGCCGACGATGATGATGCGAGGGCGTGACATCGGGATGGACAACGAGAGGGGGCATGTTGATCTGCCGAAGCTTAAGGCCGGCGGAGTCAGTGCCTCTTTCTTCGCTTTATACACACCCCCAGACATGGAACCGGATGCGGCTACACGTTATGCTATGGAGATGATAGGCCGTATTTATGATCAGGTTGGCGTCAATCCAGACGTGGCATCATTGGCCATGTCTCCGGAGGACGCGCTTGAGAATGTCTCCAAAGGTTTGATTTCCATTTTTATAGGAATGGAAAACGGTGCCCCGATCCAAAAATCATTGTCACTCTTGCGTACGTTTTTCCGTCTTGGGGTACGTTATATGACTCTTACCCATAACGGAGACAACGAAATCGCGGATTCTGCGGCTCAGGGAAAACGTTGGCACGGATTGAGCCAGTTCGGCAGGGACGTGATTGCGGAAATGAACCGCCTAGGAATGATCATTGACATAGCACACGCCTCGGACGAGACGTTTTACGATGTCCTTGAATATTCACGTGCCCCGATTGTCTCAACGCATTCCTGCTGCCGTGCTTTGGCTCACCATAGAAGAAATATGTCTGATGAGATGCTGCGCGCGCTTGCCGATAAGGGAGGCGTGATACAAATCAATTTTTATCCGGTATTCCTTTCAGATACTTTTGCGAAGATTTTGTCAGACTCTGGTCTGGAATCAAAGAGTTGGACTGAGCAGGATTGGATAAAAGATCCTTTGAATCCGGCTAAAGCCGCGGCTTGGAACGCGGTGCAGGATGAATTGGCTGCCTTGCCAAGACCTTCTTATAAGGATGTAGTGGATCACATAGACCATGCCGTGAAGGTGGCAGGCATAGACAGCGTCGGCATCGGAACCGATTATGATGGTATTGAGGTGACACCAGTGGGACTCGAAAACATATCAAAAATCAAAGTGATTTTTGATGAAATGTCCCGGCGCGGTTATTCGGATGACCAGATCGAGAAGGTGGCCGGCAAGAATTTCCTTAGAGTGTTCAAAGAAGTTACCGATTATGCAGCCAAATAGTATCTGAACGACGGCAATTGTGGCGGTAACAAAAATGTTTATATAACAAACAAATTTGTTACCGCTATTGATTTTGATTTAGTTGTGGTCCTCAAGGATAAAGAGCCTCAGTTCGTTGAGCGCTGCTGCCGCAAATCTCTCAATATTCCTTTTTCTGTCATTTTTATAGACTTTTCTGACGGTTTTCGTTCCGTTCGGGCCAGCCACTCCAATCCAAACAGTTCCTACAGGGTTGTGTTCATCACCTCCGGGACCAGCCAGTCCTGTGGTAGAGACTGCATACGTGCTTCCGGTCAATTTTCTGACTCCTTCGGCCATGGCGGAAGCCACTTCGGAGCTCACGACTCCATATTCATTGATTGTCGCCTCTGACACTCCAAGGACTTTCTCCTTGACGGGAACCGCATATGAGGTGACAGAGCCAAGGTAATATTCAGAAGCCCCTGGAACGGAGGTTATCAATGATGAAATCTTGCCGCCAGTGCAGGATTCCGCTGCGCTGAGAGTCATTCCCGTGCCACGCAGCAATGCTCCTACGGCATTTTCCAGTGTGTCATCCTTATAGGAATATATCTTGTCCTCTAAAATCGGCCTTAGGCGTGCGAATGCCTCGTCAATGCGTCTTTCTTCCTCTTCTCTGACACCGCCGTAGATTGACAGCCTCAGGCGGACTCCTGTCAGTGGATTCGGGAGGTAGGCAAGGTGCATGTCCTTAGGGAGGCCGTCTTCCCATGACTCGATTTCCTTTGACAACGCCGACTCGGCCATGCCGAAGACCATCACGCACTTATGGAATATATCAGTGAGCTCATTGTGCCTTTTTATGTCCTTGATCACATCAGGAATCGCCCCGACAGCCTCAAATGGGACGCCTGGCAGTGCATATATGGTGGCTGAGTGACCGAACTTTTCCTTAGGGAAACGGAACACCATAACCGGAGCCGTGCCTAGATGGTTGACAATCACTTCGCAGGCCTCAGGAACCAACGCCTGAGCGCGATTGATGTCCAGGACGTCAAGTCCTCTTGCGTGAAGAATCTCGTGGACCATTCTGAGCTGTCCGTCATTGATTACATAGCGTTTGCTCCCTGAAATCTCCGCCAACGCCGCTTTAGTGATATCGTCCTTGGTTGGACCAAGACCTCCGGTAGTGATGACTATCTCATTGTGGGTTAGTTCATTCATCAGATTGTTGATGATTTCCTCGTGGTCATCCCCAAAGGAAACCATTCTTGTGACTTTAACGCCAATCTCCTCTAGCGCAGCGGAAATGTGCGAGGAATTGGTGTCCACTATCTGGCCGATCAGAATCTCGTCGCCGATAGTGCAGATTGATGCGTTTGCCATATTCAAAGTTCTATTTTGTCTGACTTTCAAGGTATTTGTTGATTTTTTTCACGATTGACGGCCCCTCGTAGATGAAGCCGGTGTAGATTTCTATCAGACTAGCCCCGGCATCAAGCATTTCCTTGGCCTGCTCAGGTGACATTATGCCGCCGACTCCCACAACCGGCAATCTTCCAGAGGTGAATTGATGAATATGCTTGACCATCGCGAGGCTTTTTTCGTACAGAGGCGCACCGGAGAGCCCTCCGTTCCCGATTCTCTCTATTTTCTCCTTGCTTGTCCTGAGTCCGTCGCGGGATCTTGTCGTGTTTCCGGCCACGATTCCGTCAATTCCTGACTGCATGCAATATTTAAGGATCTCATCCAACTCCCCGGAGGGGATGTCAGGGGAGACTTTGACGAGAACAGGCTTGTAAACATCATAGCATATTCTTAAATCAAGCAAAGGGTCGAGAATATCCGACAGGTATGAGACATCCTGAAGATTCTGCAAACCGTGAACATTCGGGCAGGATACATTGATGGTGAACATATCCACGAAGTCGTACATATATGAGAAAGCCTTCTTGTAGTCAGCTATCGTGTCCTCGTCTGAAGCGCTCGTGCTGTTTTTGGCGATGCTGGCAGAAATGATAGCCTTAGGCGGATCTTTCTGAATATGCCGGATGGCGTTCTGGATACCTTTGTTGTTGATTCCCATCCTGTTGATGATCGCATTGTCCTGCGGAAGCCTGAACAGTCGAGGCTTAGGATTGCCCGGCTGGGCCTCAGGGGTCAGAGAGCCGATTTCGATGAACGAGAACCCGAACCACGACAGCTCATTGTAACGCTCTCCATTTTTGTCCAAACCGGCGGCCAGTCCGACCGGAGAAGAAAAATTGATGCCGAACACATTTCTGGACAGTGACGGAGCCTTGTGGCTGTATATAAGCTTTATCAGCTTTCCTGCGAAAGGAATCCGCCTTAGAAGTCCGAGTCCTTTCATGGTCATATTGTGGGCCGTTTCCGGTGATAACTTGAACAAAACTGGCCTGATGAGCTGTCTGTACATATTCGTTGAGTTTTTCTGACGCAAATTTAGATAAATATAGAAATCTATCATCGAAAAACAGCCAAATCTTTGTCAGATTATCTCAGAACCGGATCCTGTCAATCTAACTCTTTGAATGTCCCGTTGTCGTAGAAAACCAGTATTTTCGTAATCCTTGGTATATCAGGCTTGGATTCGGAAGGGGAGACTTGCTCTGCTTGTGCCTTATTCTCAAAGGTTTTGGGCTCGTCAGGGAATAAATCCGGTTCTTGAGATTCGAATAATCGGCCGCTGTCCTTGCTCTGTGCGGGCAATATCGGCTCCTCGGAGGGTTGTGAAGCCTGGCTCTTGTACATTTTGCCTTTTCCGGCAATCAGCCAATCCAGATTCAGATCCGGATAGTTCTGAGACATGCTTTGTATGAAATCAAACCCAGGCTTGTTCCTTCCAGCAAGAATATGTGAGATGCTTGCCTTTGCCACTCCCAGTGTCTCCGCAAGTTGCGACTGTGTTATGTTCTCCGCATCCAAAAAACGTTGCAATCGATTGTTCATTACAAATGTGATTTGTTTACAAAAATAACATAATTAGTTGTAAAATACAACCGAAAATACGTTGTTACAAAAGTAAACCGATGCTCGTTGAAAATGTAACTAAATTAGAATAAGGTTTTGATAATATAATGTATAAATCTGATTAGTAATTAGATTCTTCTTATTATTCTATAGTAGATATGTGTTAATTCGCCCCGAAGCCCGCAGTTTACAGCCAATACCTATATGTAAAATTTATTAAATTATCATTAATTATCTGATATTGAATTAATTAGTTAACATAATACTGATCAATAATATTTTCTTATAACACAAATATTAATTGTTCTGCATATTGTTGTTAATTTTACAAGTGTAACAATTATTTTGACTATTGTAAAACCGCTTTGGCTTGTTAAAATGTTTACTAACGTAGAATCTCGGAGAATTTGATATTTCTTATACTTCGGTTAACTTTGTATGGAATTTTAAAATCTCAAAGAGATGATACCATCAATAAAAATTGAGGATTACAACTACTCTCTGCCTGACGGGCGGATCGCGAAATATCCGCTTGCGGAGCGTGATGCCTCAAAACTTCTTCGGTATGAGAATGGCAATGTCAGCGAGTACATATTCAAGGATATTCCATCGCTCCTGCCTTCAGGTTCTCTTATGATATTCAATGACACCAAGGTTGTGCCCGCCAGACTTCATTTTCAACGGGAAACCGGTGCGCACATAGAGATTTTCTGCCTTGAGCCTGTCAACCCTCCAGAGTATAACACGGCTTTCGCCGCCATTGAGCGTTGCCGCTGGAAATGCGTTATAGGGAATGCGAAACGCTGGAAGAACGACATCCTTTCCCTCTACAATCCTGACAATAATGAGGTGATATCAGCTATGGGGTTGAAGGCCAGCCTTGTGGAACGTAACGGCGAGACAGGAATTGTGGAGTTCTCTTGGAAGGATGGCAAGCCTTTCTCACGTGTTCTGGAGTTGTGCGGCACTGTTCCGATTCCTCCGTACCTGAACCGTGAGACCGAGTCGATTGACACTGAGCGTTACCAGACTCTTTACGCTCATATTCGCGGATCCGTTGCGGCTCCGACGGCCGGGTTGCATTTCACACAGGCTGTCTTGGATGGCATCGCCGCCAAAGGTATTGATTGTGAGAATGTCTGCCTTCACGTAGGAGCCGGCACTTTTCTTCCTGTCAAAAGCTCGGATGTGGCTGACCACCCTATGCATCGTGAGCCTTTCGTTGTAACTCTTGATCTACTCAAGCGAATCCGTGCCAATAAAGGCAAACTTATAGCAGTCGGGACGACTTCCGTCCGTACCTTGGAGTCTTTGTACTATGTCGGTGTGAGTTGCATCGAGAAAGGTCAACCTGAGGATGTCGGGCAGTGGGCACCATACGAGCGGGAATATTCATACTCATTGGACGAGTCCTTGGATGCTATTATCGCATATTTGGAAAGGAACGGTCTGAATGAACTCAAGGTGGGTACAAGAATCATCATTGTGCCGGGATTCCGCTTCAGGCTTGTCGACCTTTTGATAACTAATTTCCACCAGCCGGAAAGCACTCTGATTCTGCTGATTTCAGCGTTTGTCGGCGGTGATTGGAAGACCATCTACGACTACGCACTCGGCCATGACTTTCGCTTCCTCAGTTACGGTGATAGTTCGCTGCTTTTCCGTCATGATGCTTAAGCCATTTGTGGATAGTTCGTTACAAGCCTTTGCGAATGTTAAGTAAATTGCTTAATTTTGCAAAGATTACTAATGATGATTTATTATGGCTGATTCATCTGAATTCGAAAGCATCTGTCCTTACAACGATGCTGAGGCGGTCGAGGCCTTGAACAAGGTCGCGAATCATCCCGCCGTACTGGCAATTTCCGAATATCTTTTCCCGGACGAGCCGATCACATTCCTTCGGAACGCATTGAAAAGCGTACATAATATTGACGAGTTTCAAGAGATTGTTATGAACAAGGCCGTGACGTGGGTCATGGAGAACACCATACACAATTTCTCTTACGACGGCATAAGCTATATCAAGGAAATCAAGGGCAAGTTTCTGGCCATGTCCAACCATCGGGACATCATCCTTGATCCAGCCATCACTCAGTTGGTGCTTTTCAGGAACGGCATCCCGATGACCGAGATTTGTGTCGGTGACAATCTTATCAAGCAGAGCAAGACCGTTGAATATCTTCTCCGCTCCAACAGGATGATTCGTGTCATCCGTGGCATCTCGGCGAGGGAACTATATCTGTCGTCACAGATCCTTTCCAAATATATTCGTCAAACCATTACTTCCGGTAAGTCATCTATCTGGTTGGCTCAAAGGCAGGGGCGTACCAAAGACGGAATTGACACCACGGAGCAGGGCTTGCTGAAGATGCTGGACATGAGCGGCACGAAATCTTTTCAGGAGAATTTCGCCGAGTTGAATATAGTGCCTTTGAGCATCTCCTATGAATATGAGCCGTGCGATGTCCGCAAGGCCCGTGAGATCCTTATATCCAGAACTCAGAAGTATGTCAAGACTCGCACGGAGGACATGCACAGTATTGTGATGGGCATCCGCCAGCAGAAGGGCAATGTACATCTTAACTTTGGTTTGCCGTTGACTCCGGATGAGATCGAGTTGGCGTCCCGTTGCGACAAGAATGACCGTTATCAGGCTATACGACATGCCGTTGACAAGAGAATCATTGCCGGTTACCAGCTTTGGAAGACCAACTATATCGCCTACGACCTTGTTAACCATAGTTACAAGTACGCTGAGCTTTACACTCCGGAGGATGTAGAGAAGTTCACGGAATATACCGAGCACAAGCTCGACAAGGTAGAGCGTCGTCTGAACCGCGCGGAGCTTCGTGACATTTTCCTGCGCATCTATTCCAATCCTGTCGAATCGAAGGAGCGTCTTGTCTCCGGTGAGCCGCTTCGTCAGGAGTAATAAAGGTGGGCACACTTCATCGATCTTGCTTCGCTCGGTCGCTGAGCCTGTCGAAGCGACATGAAATACTTTTATCCGAAACAGGACCGGCGTCCAAATATAGAAAATTCCCAAATTTTGCACGTTACCAAAATTTGGGAATTTTATTTTATGAACGCTATTGATGTTTTCGTTTATAATTCAGTTGTTGGTTCTATCGTGCTTATTTGTAGGCAATATAACAAATGTGTTAATTGTATAAACATTTTTGTTAGCGCTAAAACAGCCGGTCAACACTTGCGATGACCTCCTCGGCTGAGAGTTCGGTGCTGAGTATAAGGTCCGGCTTCTTCAACTCGAAGCCTTTGCTTGTGGCGTTAAGCATTCCGGCCCCCGTGATATTCAACATCACGGTCTCCTCTTTCTTGACTGTGCCCTCATCAAGAGCCTTCTTCAACGCAGCCACAGCGGATGCAGCGGCAGGGAATATGTCGTATCCCTCCTTGTTAAAGAACTGGAGCATCCAATAGACGATGTCATCGTTTGTTACTTTGAAGAAGTCGCCGTTGGATTCCTTGAGAGTGTCGAAAAGGCCACCAGCAAGGCTGTATGGCGGTTTTCTGTTGGAAAGAACCTTGGCGAGGATCACCTCCGCGCTCTTTCTGGACTCTTCCGGCGTGATAGGCACGAGATCCCTTGAACCGGCTTTCCAAGAATCGTACATAAGGGTGAACGGGGCGTTCTGCGCGCAATAAACCCTCATCTTATTCTCACCGAAACGACCGTCCTTTGCAAGTCTGCATGCGTTCTCCCATGCGGCGATCGCACCGGTTCCGCTTCCAACTGCCTGAAAATAAGCGTCCGGAATCTTTCCGATTGCCTCCACAGCACTCAAAAGCGTGGTGCCCATGCCGTCTCTTCTGGCAACGTTCTTCGCTCCACCCTCGGCCAGATAGCGGGAATCCTTGCAGAGTTTTTCTCCAAGGGCTATGGCATCGTAGTAATCCGTTCCATTTGGAGTCGCAATCACCTTGACGCATGATTTCAGCTTCTTGAGAAACCAAAGATCGTTGATGTTGTCGTTTGGGATGCAGATGACAATCGGAATGTCGTTGTCGGAGCATACTCGAGCGAATGCCCTGGCCGTGTTGCCGGCGGACTGGACCACAAGGATGTGCTTGTCGTTCTTCGGCAACCTTGCGCATACGGAGAATGCCTCGGTCTCCTTGAATGAGCAGGTCTCCATCTTTGCGCCACGCTTAGGAACGTACCCTGACAAGGTTATGTACAGGTTCTCCATTCCGAGAAGCTCAGCAAGCCCTTTGCTCTTGTAGGTCACAGGAGCGTGCGAATTTTTAAGCGTTCTGTTGATAGGAAGCCATTCAGCGTATCTGTAAAGCCCTTTGAGGTCATCACGAGGAGTGAATTTCTCATTCTCGTACACGGCTCTTACCAATGACGGTGCGGAAGCCTCGGGGTCAGCCAATGACCAACCGGCATCCTGGAATATTCTACCGGTGCCGACGTTCATCAACTGATAGTTTGTTGGTTTGAATTTCATATTGATTGTTCTTTTAATATATTCATTTACATGTTTTTAAGTAGCCAGAATACGTAATATGCGTAGAATGCAAGGAAAGCGAACCCTTCGCTCCTGTCCAGCTTTCGGCCCTTTCCCGTGAATGCGCTGACCCAAATGAGGATTGCCCCAAGAAGCAGAATGCCGAGGTCCATGAAGGACATACCGCTGAATGAGAGGCCGGATGGTGCCCCTGGTGACGGTCTGTAGGCGATGGTGGAAATGCCAAGAATCATCAGGATGTTGCTGATGTTGGAGCCAAGGATGTTTCCGAGTGCCAGCTGTCCCTTTTTCTTTGCCGCAGCCACAACGCAGGTGACCAGTTCGGGCAATGACGTGCCACCGGCAAGAATAGTGACGGCTATGAACTTGTCGCTGATGCCAAGCATCTTGGCTATCTGTGTGGCGCTGTCCACAAACTTGTCGCCACCAAAAATCAGTGCCGCTAGGCCTCCGGCTATCATTAATGCCGCAACCCAGGTTTTCCTTTTTTCCGGTTCTGCGGGCTGTTCTTCACCGTCAGCCTTTCCTGACTTGAATGACCAATACATATATGCGGCAAAAAGTGCCAGAAATACAAGTCCTTCCGTTTTTGACAATGTGTCTTGTTCACCTATTCCGAACAAGGAGTGATGCATCCCGAAGGCTATCAGAAGCGCTGTCACCAAAATGTTGAGAGGTATGTCAACTTTCACATTGTTCCGGGTCATCGCTATAGGTCGGATCAAGGCGGTGAATCCAAGAATGAAGAGGGCATTGAATATGTTCGAGCCAACAATGTTGCCCACAGCGATGTCGGCATTTCCTTTTAAGGCTCCGGTAAGGCTTACGACCAGTTCGGGAGAAGATGTGCCTATCCCGACAATTGTCAGTCCGATCACAAACTCACTCAGCCCGGCCTTCCTGGCGATTGTGGACGATCCGTCGACAAGCCAATCGGCCCCAAGCACGACCAGAGCAAGTCCGGCAATCAGGATAAGGATCTCTGTTATCATTATTTGCTACAATTTGAGACACAAATTTAATGAAAAAATAGTAAACTATATTACTTTTTTGAATAGTACTTGGGCCAGCATGCCTCAAGGTAGGCCTTTAGTCTGTCCTCCTGCGGGTTGTGAGCCGGATCATAGAATACAGTCCCTTCCATTCCCGATGGCATGAACTCCAGATCGGTGAAATGTCCGGGATAGTCGTGGGCATATTTGTAGCCGTCAGCGTACCCCAGTTCTTCCATCAGCTTTGTGGGAGCGTTTCTCAGGTACAGAGGAACAGGCACCCGATTGTCGGAATGGGCAGATTCAAGTGCTTTATTTATCGCAAGATATGCAGCGTTACTTTTAGGAGAGCTTGCGAGGTAGATTGTCGCCTCTGAAAGCGGAATCCTTGCCTCCGGCATGCCTATCTGATGGACAATCTGGAAGCATGAGTTCGCCAGCAGCAGTGCGTTCGGATTGGCAAGTCCTACATCCTCGGCAGCCGAGATGCAGAGCCTCCTCGCAATGAACAAAGGATCCTCACCTCCATCCAGCATCCTGGCCAGATAATAGATAGCCGCGTTAGGGTCGGACCCTCGGATGGATTTGATGAAGGCCGAGATGATGTCGTAGTGCATCTCGCCGTCTTTGTCATAAATCGCCAGATTCTCCTGAATGCAAGCCGTGACGGTCTCGTTGTCAATGACTATGTGAGATTCCTTTCCTGAGAAGGAATCGACAACTATTTCGAGCACGTTAAGCAGTTTCCTGCCATCTCCTCCGCTGTAACGGAACAGTGCTTCGTTTTCCTTCACCTCTATGTCCTTCTCTTTCAGAAGCACATCCTCTTTCAGAGCCCTGTCAAGCAACGTCTGGAGGTCTTTGGCTTCCAGTGATTTAAGCACGAAGACCTGACATCTGGACAGGAGCGGGGTGATCACTTCGAACGAAGGATTCTCTGTCGTGGCACCGATCAAGACAATCGTACCGTTCTCAACTGCTCCGAGAAGGGCGTCCTGCTGGGCCTTGTTGAAGCGGTGAATCTCATCAATGAACAGGATTGGGGCTGCTCCGTTTGAGAACACGGATGCGCTTTTGGCCTTGTCGATCACATCGCGTACATCCTTCACTCCGGCGCTGACCGCTGACAGAGTGTAGAAGTCTCTCGCCAACGTCTGTGCGATTATCCCTGCCAACGTGGTTTTCCCGACTCCCGGAGGTCCCCAAAGGATGAACGAGGACAGATTCCCGTTCTCAATCATCTTCCTCAGTATGCATCCTTCACCTACGAGATGCCTTTGGCCGACATATTCCGAGAGTTTTTTCGGTCTCATTCTCTCGGGTAGAGGTGGGAGCATAGCACTTTGCCCTGTTCTTTGATAAGTATCAGACATATTTATTTAAATAACGTTCAATTAATGTTGAAAACAACAATGTTTATTGCGGTAACATTTTTGTTAAAGTGATTTGCCCGCAAATTTTCAGTCTATCTGAACGCAAATTTAAGAAAAAGCGGAATAAGTTTCGTAAATTTGTAAGTTACTTGTCGGTCAGAGTTGCCGGCGTCAGAACAGAACTTTTTTGAACACGATGAGACTATCTGAAAGAATCCGTTTTGTGGGTGTGAATGACCTGCAGACCAAACTCTTCGAGCGCCAGTGGCCGCTTCCTTTTGGTGTCAGCTATAATTCCTATTTGGTTGTGGATGAGAAAATTGCCTTGATTGACACGGCCGCCGTGGCATTCAAGGACGAGTTTCTCGCGAACATCAAGGCCGAGATAGGGGACAGGAAGATAGACTATCTCGTTGTCAATCACATGGAGCCGGACCACAGCGCGCTTCAAGGCGTGATTAGAAGTGAATATCCTGATTGCACGATAGTTACAAACGCAAAGGCGGTGCCGATGATCGAGGGCTACCAAGGCCTGACCGATAATATCAAGGTGATAAAGGAAGGGGAGACTCTCTCGTTGGGATGTTCCAGCCTTCAGTTTTTCATGATCCCTATGGTTCACTGGCCGGAGACAATGGTGACTTGGTGCCCTGAGGAGAAAACCTTGTTCTCCGGAGACGCGTTCGGCACGTTCAAGGCTTTCCCGAAAAGCGTAATAGATTCGCAATCAGGCATATTCAATGAATATCAAGAAGAGATGACAAGGTATTACTCGAATATAGTCGGGAAATATGCCGCACCGGTACAGGCTGCTCTCAAAAAGCTTGGCGGTTTGGAAATATGCCGGATTTGCAGCACGCACGGCCCGGTTTGGGAGAGACATATTCAGGAAGTCATCTCATTGTACGACAAGTTCAGCCGTTATGAGCCTCTGGAACACGGAGTTTGTCTGGCATACGGCTCGATGTACGGCAACACCGAGATAGCCGCCTTGGCTTTGGCTTCGTCCTTGGAAAAGCGTGGACTTCCGTTCACGCTTCATAACCTCAATGAGGAAAGCTACTCGTTCGCGCTTCGTGACGTGTTCAAGTATGACACGGTTATTCTTGGCTCGCCGACGTATAATAATGGAATATTGCCGCCTGTACGTCAATTGATGGAGGCAATATGCGACCGTCTTGTCAAGAACAGGAGGTTTTTTGCTTTCGGGTCATACACATGGGCCGCCGCCAGTGTCAGATTGCTTAACGAGATGGCTAAAGCTGCCGTATTTGAGATTCTCGGTGACGGAGCAACATTCAAGCAAGGATTCACACCAGAGAAATTCGATTCAGAATCAATAGTTTCGCTTATATAACGCACTCGCCCATCTTGTTACACAATTTGGATTATGTTAAGTTGACCATTTGATAAACCACAACCCTTTGATATGATTCTACAAATACTGACTCTTCTTGGCGCATTGGCGCTCTTTGTCTTCGGACTTGAGATGCTTAGTTCCGGGATTCAGAAAGCCTGTGGAGACAGGCTCAGGCGCTTCGAGAAATGGATGACTTCAGGAACTCCGTTCAAACAGATTCTTTCCGGAGCCGGAATCACGGCCGTTGTCCAGTCTTCAAGCGCCACGACAATCTTGGTGGCTAGTCTTGTGAGTGTCGCTACCCTATCACTAAAGCAAGGCATCTGTGTGATTATGGGAGCTAACATCGGCACGACCATAACTGCTTGGATAATAGCTGCTACAGGGTTCTGGCTTGATGTGACGGTTCTGGCGTTTGTGCTGCTCGGAGCCGGCTTTGTGATGACGCTTCTGAAGAAATCCTTGGTAAAGAACATTGGTCAGGCAGTTTTGGGATTGTCATTGGTTTTCGTCGGGCTGATCTACATAAAGTCCTCAATACCAGCGATTGACACCGTTCCAGAAACGGCAGCCTACATTTCTGGACTGGCATCGCATGGAATTGGTTCCGTGTTGATGTTCATGTTGATAGGAATTATTATCACGTTCATTCTCCAGTCGTCCAGCGTCACAGTTATACTTACGATGGTGCTTGCCTATCTAGGTTGGTTGCCGTACCCGATGGCCGCCGCCATGGTTCTTGGTGAGAATATCGGTACCACGATCGGTGCTAACATCGCGGCCAGCGGGGCTGGAGTCCAGGCCAGGCGGGCCGCACTCGCCCACACGGTATTCAATGTGGCCGGTGCCGTCTTTGTGCTGATATTCTTCAACATATTCATAAAGATCAATTTATGGCTTGTCTCATTGTTCGGCCTTGATTCGCGGATGACCGCTGTTTTTGGCATCGCCTGCGTCCACACCTTGTTCAATGCCATCTCGACATTGGTTCTGGTATGGTTCCGCAAGCCGTTCGCCGATCTGTTGACGAGGTGGGTCAAAGAACCGGATCCGGAGAAGGGAGACTTCCATCTGAAGTTCATCGGAAGTGGCCGACTTTTCGGAACGCCTTCGATCTCGATTGAGCAGGCCTATAAGGAAGCCGTAAATTTCGCTGTGACGGCACAGGAGGGATTCCAGAATGTCAAACTTGCTTTGAATGAGAAGGATCCGGACAAATTTGAGGAATATCGGCAGAAACTCGTCAAATGCGAGGAAGTCACTGACCGGTTTGAATATGAGATAGCGGCTTTCCTGAACAGCCTCACCACAGAGTCCATGAACGATCACGAGGCACGTGAAGTCAAGGTTATCTATCGAGTGATCAGTGAGTTGGAAAGTTTGGGCGACAGTTGTGAAAACATCAGCCGCTTGCTTACACGCCTTCGTGTCCACAAACTTGATTTTGACGAGGATACTGTCAGCAAGCTTAACCTACTGATAGGCAAGGTCAACCAAGCCTTTTCCGTGATGGTCTCAAACATGAGGTCAGCCGCTGACGGCAAACTTAAGGACATCAGCAACGCCTACAAGGCCGAGGATGTCATCAATGAGACACGTGACACGCTTAGGGACGAGGGCATCCTCCAGATAGAGAAGGGTGCGGACAAGTTCCTGTCTATCAACTATTACCTTGACATGTTGGCGGAACTTGAGGCTATGGGGGATTTCATGATCAACATCTCCCAGTCTCTGTTCCATGAGTTTGATAATTAATATTATAAAGCCGATTGCGGCTGAGTGGGAATATTTATGGGAAGAAAAAGAGTTGATCTCCTGTTGGAGAACATTACTATAGAGGCTTGTGCCGCCGAGGGCAAGGCTCTTACACATTGGAACGGAGTTGTGGTCTTCGTTCCGTTCGCAGTTCCAGGTGATGTGGTAGACATCCGTGTCACCAAAAAGAGCAAGAATTACTATGAGGGATTCATAGAGAGGATCGTTACACCATCTAAAGACCGTCTTGAGCCATTCTGTGAGCATTTCGGAGTCTGTGGAGGGTGTAAATGGCAGCCTCTCCCCTATCCGATGCAGCTTGAGGCCAAGCGGCAGCAGGTTTATGACCAGTTGGTGCGTATCGGCCATCTGAATGTGCCGGAAATCCGTCCGACAATCCCGTCTGACAAGATTCAGTACTATCGTAACAAATTGGAGTTTACCTTCTCTTCAAAGAGGTGGCTACTGAAAGATGAAGACATCGAGAACGTACCGGAGAACGACCGAATGGGACTTGGATTCCATGTAGGTAAGTTCTTCGACAAGGTGTTGGACATCAAACATTGCTACCTGCAAAAAGATCCGTCAAACGACATCAGGCTTTTCATCAAGAAATATGCTGTCGATAACGGTCTGGACTTTTTCGACATCCGCCAGAACGTGGGGTATGTCAGGAATATGTTCATTCGTACCACCGACACAGGAGATCTGATGGTGATCATGTGTTTCTTCTACGAGAACCGTGAGGATAGGGAGAAAATGCTCGATGCTATTGCTGAAGCATTTCCTCAGATTACTTCTCTTTACTACATCATTAATAATAAGTTAAATGATTCTATAGGTGATCAGGAGTGCATTCTCTACAAAGGTGAGCCGACCATCCGTGAGACCATGGAGGGACTTACTTTCCGCATCGGACCGAAGTCCTTTTACCAGACTAATTCCGAGCAGGCGTACAAACTTTACTCTGTCGCCAGGAATTTCGCGGAGTTGACCGGGAACGAGATTGTATATGATCTTTACACTGGTACTGGTACGATCGCTCAGTTTGTCTCCGGAAAGGCGGCAAAGGTGATCGGCATTGAATATGTCCCTGAGGCTATCGAGGACGCCAAGGTGAACGCCGCCGCTAACGGAATCACGAATTGCGAGTTCTTCGCCGGAGACATGAAGGATGTCCTGAGCCGTGATTTCATCAAGAAGCACGGTCAGCCTGACGTTATCATTCTGGATCCTCCTCGTGCCGGTATTCATCCGGATGTGGCGAAGGTCATCCTTGAGGCCTCCCCTGCCCGTATGGTCTATGTCAGCTGCAACCCGGCCTCTCAGGCCCGCGATCTGGCTCTTTTCGCCGAGAAGTACGAGATCTCCGCCGTCCAGCCAGTTGACATGTTCCCGCACACCCAGCACGTAGAGAACGTCTGTGCGCTGAAGTTGAAGTCTTGATTTGGTCTAAACAGTTCGCTTGATTCTGGTCGCAGTATTCCCGGTCGCTGAGCTTGTCGAAGCGCCGATGCGTCGGGACGACTTGTTTAGAACGGGTATCCGACGCCGAAATGGATGGAGTAGCCGTCTTTCCTCAGCCATTGGGACGGGGCGCGCCAGCGGTCTGCGTCCAGAGATGGGTCATAGACTTTCATTCCCATGTCCAGGCGGAGAATCAGGAAGTTAAGGTCCACACGGAGCCCGACACCCCAGTTGGCGGCAAGGCTGGTGGCGAGGTTCTTCAGGTCGAAATGAGTGTGTGTGCCGTCATCGCCGTCTGTCTCCTTCAGAGTCCAGATGTTGCCGACATCAGCGAAGACAGCTCCGCACAATTTCCAGAACATCGGAAAACGGTATTCCAGATTGGCCTCCAGTTTCACGTCTCCGGTCTGGCTCGGAATCACGAACGTCGTGTCTGTCTTTGCATGGCCAGGACCCAAGGCGCGGGCCTGCCATCCACGCATGCTGTTGGCCCCGCCACTGTAGAACTGTTTCTCGAACGGAAGTGTTGATGAGTTTCCATAGGCGTAGCCGACACCGCCAAGCAGCCGCATGGCCAAAGCCTGACCGCTGTTCTTGCCGAAGACAAAAGTCTTGCCGAGTGTGAGTTCTGTGCGGATGTACTGGGAATATGGAGTGTTCCAGACAAGCCTTGAACCATATTCGTCCTTTCTCATCGTTCCGTTGAACATGCTTAGGACATTGCCGGAGGCGTCCAGTTGCAGGCGGGCATATTCATAAGTCTCCTTAGGCACCAACGCTGTGCTGGTCGTGTAGTAGGCCACAAGCCCGGAACCGACATCAAAGTGGTTCTGGTAGGCGTCTCTCATAAACGGATTGCCTGAAAGAGTGGTGTAGAAGTTCGGGTCGAGATTCGTCAGCCTTACGATCTTGGCCTGTATCGGATAGAACTGGTAGAAGAATCTTCCGTTACGCAGTGAACCGGAATAGCCATAAGACGTGGAGATCATATTCCTTGTGTATTCAGGACGATTCTGGTAATTATATGAAGCGTTGATTTCGGTGCGAGGAATGGATGGTCCCTTGAACATAGAGTTCGGAAGGCCGAGAAATTCTGGGAAACTCAAGCCGGCGGAAACACCAAATTCGTTGGATTTCACACTTCTGTCGTTGTACTTGAACTGGAAATTGCCGAGAAAGCCGAGGTTCAGCCACTGACCGCCGTGGAAGATGTTCTTGTGGTAATAACTGAGTTGCGGCGAGATGCCGATCAGACCGGTGGAGTTCGTGGAGCCCTCCAGATTAACCTTGAAACCTTGCATTCTTGAACGGGTCAGATTGATGTCGCAGTCCACTGTTCCTGAGTCACGTGGATTCAGGGAGACGTTGACTCCGCTGAACATCCTCAAGGCGGAAAACCGGGAATATGTAGTGTTCACCTCATTCTCATCATATTGGTCACCTGGATGTAGAGTGCACATGTTCCTCAGCACCTTGTCATTGAATCTCAAGTCTTTGTCGTACGAGATTGAGACTTCGCCCAATGAATATTTCCTGTGCGGGCGGGCATATTCAGGAGTCTGGTTTCTGGTATATTCCTTGACAATCATCAGAAGGTCGGCTGTGTCGGGTGAGTTTAGAGTATCGGCCTCGAACGAGAAGAAGTTCTTGGTGAAACCGAAGTATCCTTTACGTCTCATGGCGGAGGCACAGCGTTCGGTTTCCTTTTCCAAAGCGTCTTCGGAGAGAAAGTCTCCGGGTTTCAGTGATATTTCAGATGTGTCTGCCAAGAAATCATCCTTGAACTCACCATCAGGAATGGAGTAGGTTATCTTCCCTATTCTGAACTGTTTGCCAAGGGTTATTGAATATGTCACCTTCACTTTCTTTCCTTTGACCTCTATGTCACTGCGGACATCAGAATCATAGTATCCAAGGTATTCAAGATGCCTTTTGATATTTTCGACCGAAGCTTCAACCTGTGACGATTGGTAGATGACAGGCGCAGTGCCGATGCTTCTTATGAACTTGTTGACGGCCTTGTCAGGGTTCTTTCCGGACCAGTTGTAGAGATTAAGGAATGGATTCCAGCCTAAGATTATGTAAGAATTTGGCTTTTGCTTGATGTAGGATTCGACTTTCTTTGTGTTGAACTTCTCGTTATTGCTGACCTGTACTTTGTTGGAGGCCAACCTGTACTGGCCGTCCTCAAGAACGCGCGTCGTGCTGCACGAGAAACACAGCGCGGCGGCGGTGGCCATAGCGGCCATCAGGGTGAATAACGAGGATTTTGCCATCATATTCTACAAAAATAGCAACCCTTTCCGATTTTTCTTCAAAATTGGGTCAAAATATTAATTTTCGTACCTATATTTGCACGCCGAAGCCAGGTATGGCATTCCCGGCGGCTCATTACTTATGTCGAACATTATTGGTTTACAGCTTTTTTAGGATGAAGAACAAGTACATCGATCTTGTGGATCAGACCTTTGATTTTCCGCAGGACGAATTCAGGGTTGAAGACGGCAATCTTTTCGTCAATGACATTGACATGATGGCAATCATCAAGGAATATGGCACACCGTTGAAACTCACCTACCTCCCGAAGATCACGTCTCAGATCCAGAGGGCCAAGAGAATGTTCCGCAACGCAATGTCAAAGGTCAGCTATGAGGGTGACCACCACTATTGCTACTGCACGAAGAGCTCTCAGTTCAAGTTTGTCATCGAGCAGGCTCTCAAGAGCGATGTCCATCTTGAGACATCATCTGCCTATGACCTTGACCTTATCAGGAAACTTGAGGAGGAAAAACTTGTAGACAAGAATCTTATAATAATCTGCAACGGTTTCAAGAGACCTCAATACATCCAGAACATCGCCACGATGCTCAACGAGGGCTGGCACAACATCATTCCTGTTCTTGACAACAAGAACGAACTCGAAGATCTTGATGACCTGATTGAGGTTCCTACACAGCTTGGCATCCGCATCGCCTCCGAGGAGGAGCCTTCATTCGATTTCTACACCTCCCGTCTGGGAATCAGATACTCGGACATAATTCCGTTCTACCGCAACGGCATAAGCAAGAACCCTAAGTTCAAGCTGAAGATGCTCCATTTCTTCATCAACACCGGCATCAGGGACACTTCCTATTACTGGAACGAACTGGCGCGGTGCCTTAACCTCTACTGCGACCTCAAGCAGATCTGTCCGGATCTGGATTCATTGAATATCGGAGGCGGTCTTCCTATAAAGACATCTTTGGCAGTTGACTATGATTATAAATATATGATCGAGGAGATCGTCTATCAGATCAAGTCTGTCTGCGACTCCCACGGTGTGCAGGTTCCGGACATCTACACGGAGTTCGGCAACTTCACCGTCGGCGAGAGCGGAGCGACCATATTCAAAGTGCTGGATGTCAAGCAGCAGAATGACCGCGAGTGCTGGTACATGATAGACAACTCGTTCATGACAAGCCTCCCGGACACCTGGGGACTTCACCAGAGGTTCATCCTCTTCCCTATCAACAAGTGGAATGAGGAATATCACAGGGTGTTCATCGGCGGGCTTACCTGCGACAGCAAGGATTTTTACAATTCCGAGGCGCACTCCAATGCCATATTCCTTCCTGTTATGAAGAACAGAAGAGATCCGCTTTACATCGGATTCTTCCACACTGGAGCCTATCAGGAAGCGATTTCCGGGTACGGTGGAGTCAAGCATTGCCTTCAGCCTTCACCTAAGCACATCTTGATTGACAAGGACAAGGACGGAAAGATTACGACAAAGGTGTTCGCTCCGGAGCAGAGTTCGGACTCGATGCTGAAGATTCTCGGATTCTAGGCTATGCCTTCATCTTTGTCACACAATGAGATAAAGTTCGTCAAGTCTCTGGAACAGAAAAAGTTCAGGGATGAAAACGGACTTTTCATCGTTGAAGGGGAAAAGATGGTGGCCGAGGCTTTAAGGTCATCATTCATTGTCGAGAAGGTTTATAGGGAGAGTGAGGTCGGGGATGCGGCGATGGCTAGAATGAGCCTGTTGTCCTCCCCTTCTCCTGCTTTGGCGATAGTCAGGAAGCCAACGGACATTGACCTCGGGCATTTTCGGAATGTTCCGGGCAAAGGTCTGTATCTGGCTTTGGACGGAATCCGGGATCCGGGCAATCTCGGCACGATCATCCGCACGGCGGACTGGTTTGGGATAGACGCTGTGTACGCCTCAAAGGACACTGTGGATATATTCAATCCTAAGGTCGTGCAGTCCACGATGGGAGCCATATTCAGGGTAAGATTCCACTATTGCGACATTTGCGGACTATGCGCGAGAGTGGCCGCGGCCGGTGGCAATGTGTACGGGACTTTCCTTGATGGCGAGAATATTTACGCCAAGGATTTGGCCACGGGAGAAGCGTCTCCCTCCGTCATTGTGATCGGCAATGAGTCAAAAGGCATTTCCCCACAGGTCGGCGAACAGGTGACGGACAGGTTGTTCATTCCATCTTGGCCTCGGTACGAGAGAGGCTCTGAGTCTCTCAACGCGGCTGTGGCCACAGCGATAACAATTGCTGAGTTCCGCCGCAGGGCGTAGTATGCTTTATTTTCTTTTCTGGAATCTGTTTTGATTTGTCGGAAACGTTCTTTTGAGGTGAAAATATTCATGGATTTTTCGTAATTTGCGGTTTGCTAGTAAATACGGACGCAAATGAACGAAGAATCACTGATGCGGTCCAGAATCCGGAAGATTCTGATGATCTGCAGCAACTACGACGCTTTTGCCCTTGAAGAGGACGGACGCATTGAGAATCAAGTTAAAAACGAGTATCGTGAGCTAAACCTCAGCAACCCGCCGAAATTCATCTGGGCTAATTCATCTGCCCAGGCAAGAGAGATAATCGATTCCGAAACGGAGATCGATATGATTATCTGTATGTTCAACGAGCAGGACAAAGGAATATTTCCGTTTGCATCCGAACTTAAGGATAAAGGATGCGGCATTCCTTTCATCTTGCTGATACATTACTCGAAGGCGGTGAGACAGAGGGTGTTGGAATCCCCGCACAATGGAGTCGATTTCGTGTTCAGCTGGCACGGCAACGCCGATCTGATTCTGGCGATAGTAAAGCTTCTGGAGGATGCGGCAAACGCTGAGAATGATGTGTTCGAGGTTGGAGTGAAAGGGATTCTGCTTGTCGAGGACTCCATCCGTTACTACTCGAACTATCTTCCTGAACTCTACAAGATTATCCTCACGCAGAGCCGCGAGTTCCTGACGGAATCCCTCAATGACGACCAAAAAAAGTACCGGAAAAGGTCCAGACCCAAGATATTCCTTGCGACTTGTCTTGAGGAGGCGCTCGCCTATTTCGAAAAATACAGACGTAACCTGCTTGGCGTCATTTCGGATGTCGGAATGGTTGTGCATAAAGGAGATGATCCCAAGACGGAAAAACTTGACGCGGGCATCGACCTTGTGAAAATCATCCGTGAATATGATCCCCTCATGCCTGTGTTGCTTCAATCCTCGCAAGGCAGCATGGCAGAAGTCGCGGCGAGATTAGGCGTAGGTTTCCTGAAGAAATATTCCAGTACCCTTTTTCTACAGCTTGGGGATTACATGAGGGAGGAGTTCGGTTTCGGTGATTTCGTGTTCAGAGACTCTTCCGGTGCTGAATGCGGAAGGGCTGCCAGCCTTTCTCAGCTTGAAAAGATAATCTATGACATTCCGGATGATGTGCTGATGAGCAACACGTCCAGAAACATGTTCTCTAAATGGCTGTACGCCAGAGGATTGTTTAATTTGGCGGAAACTTTCAGGGCTGAGCACCACACTGATGCCGGTGAGTTCAGGAAATTCCTTCTGGACAACATCCGCCGTTACCACCAAAGTATCGGACAAGGCATCATCACCGAATTTCACAAGGATTCATACGAAGACTATTATTGGTTCTCACGTGTCGGGGAAGGATCGCTTGGCGGAAAGGCAAGAGGTCTGGCTTTTCTCAATCATCTGATCCAGAAACACTCCCTGTCAGAGAAATATGACGGTCTTCATGTCTCTATCCCCCGGACGATCGTGCTGACCACTGATTGGTTCGACAAGTTCATTCTGGAGAACGGTCTTCAGTACGTCATAGATGCGGAGCTGTCTGATGACGAGATACTTTCAGAGTTTGTCGCGTCCACATTGCCTGACGACTTGACGCAGAATCTCAAGGCTTTCATTGCGACGGTTGACTGTCCGTTGGCTGTCCGTTCAAGCTCAAAACTGGAAGACAGCAACTATCAGCCGTTCGCCGGAGTCTATGCAACATACATGTGCCCTCCGGTTGAGAACAAAGACAGGATGCTCCGCGAACTCGGCAAGGCCATCAAGAGTGTCTATGCGTCAACCTATTTCAAAGGCAGCCGCAACTATATTCAGGCAAGCGGCAACCTCTTGGGGGAAGAGAAGATGGCCGTGATTGTGCAAACCATTTGCGGAACAGTGCACGGGAGTGATTTTTATCCGATGATGTCAGGTGTGGGACGTTCGCTCAACTCCTACCCTGTCGGGGCCGAGAAAGCCAGTGACGGAGTGCTTAACGTAGCGTTCGGCCTTGGCAAGACCGTAGTTGACGGAGGAAGGACATTGAGGGTCGATCCGTTATTCCCTAAGAAGATCATCCAGTTGTCCAATCCGAAACTGGCGCAGAGAGACACACAGAACGAAATGTATGTGCTGGATTTAAGTCCTTCTTCTTTCAAGATTTCCAAGAACGATGGCATCAACCTCAGACGCGTGCCAGTCGCGGACGCTTTGGAGCGATATGACCGTCCTGAGCTTGTGGCTTCCACATACAATGCGTTGGATGACAGGATGGTGCCTGGCATCGGAGTCCGAGGTGCAAGAGTGGTGTCATTTGACGGAATATTCCAGTACGACAGATTTCCGCTTGCCAAAGCCTTGTCTGAGATCATGTCGATCTGCAGGGACGAGCTGATGAGTGAGGTAGAGATAGAATTTGCGGTCGATCCGGTGAAATCCTCTTCAGGAAGCGAGGCAAACCTTAAACTGCTTCAGGTCCGTCCTGTGTCAAGCGGCATAGGATCGCAGACATCCTCGATCGAGGACGCTGAGTCTATTATCTCCAATAAATTGATTCTGAGCGACAACGCATTGGGCAACGGTTACTTCACAGAGTCCTCGTTCATCCTCGTCATACCTCCGGAATCATTCGACAAGATGAAGACAGAGCTGATGGCGGCTGAGATCTCGGCCATAAACGCCCGCATGGCAACTGATGGCCAGACCTATATCCTGGTAGGGCCAGGACGCTGGGGATCTTCAATCCCTACTTTGGGAGTTCCAGTATCGTGGACGGACATCTCCGCCGCAAGAATGGTTGTTGAATATGGCATCGACGGATTCAGGATCGATCCTAGTCAAGGGACACACTTTTTCCAGAACATAACTTCACTTGGAGTAGGTTATCTTTCAGTGGATCAGTATGCTGGCTCTGGAATGATAGATTTTGACGCATTAAGAAGACTTGAATGTGTCTTTGAGGGTGAGTTCGCCAAAGTTTTGAAGGTTGACGGACTGACGGGTTTTATTGACAGGAACAAAAGCAAAGCATTGATAGGATTTTAGGTATGGGTAAAATGATTGTTTATCAGGTTCTTCCAAGGCTGTGGGGAAACGGGAAGTTTTCAGAGTTTGATTCCGAGACTCTGACGTATTTCAAGTCGTTGAGCGTAAGTCATGTCTGGTTCACCGGTGTGATCCGGCACGCCACAACCGTGTCGGCCGATGGTTGTCCGGCTTCCGACAAGCAGATAGTGAAAGGCGCGGCCGGTTCTCCATACGCCATATCAGACTACTACGATGTCAACCCATATCTTGCTGATAATCCTCCTGAAAGGATGTCTGAATTCGAGGCCTTGTTGAAGCGAAGTCACGAGGCCGGACTGAAAGTCATCATAGATTTTGTCCCTAACCACGTGTCACGCGACTATGGCAAGGTCGGTTTGTCCAAGCCGGAAATCAGGCCTCTCGGGGCAGATGATGACCCGACTGTCCACTGGAGAGCGGAGAACGACTTCTACTACTATCCGGGTCAGGCTCTCAGGCTTCCGTTCGATGTCCAGACCTACTATGAGAATCCGGCGAAGGCCTCCGGGAACTGCTTCTCCCCTTCTCCGTCCGTCAACGATTGGTATGAGACCATCAGACTGAATTACTGCGATTTCCACACCGCGACATGGGACAAGATGTACGAGATTGTACGCTATTGGTGCGGCAAAGGGGTTGACGGATTCCGCTGCGACATGGTGGAGATGGTTCCGTGGCAGTTCTTCCAGTGGCTCATAAAAAAGATCAAAGGCGAATTTCCTGAGATTATATTCATCGCTGAGGTTTATCAGAAAGAATTGTATTTCAGATACATAAATGAGGTAGGGTTTGATTGTCTCTACGACAAATCCGGACTGTATGATTCAGTCCGGGCTGTTGTCGAAGGCCACGGCACAGCAAAATGCCTGACTTGGAACTGGCAGTTTCTGGGGGACTTGCAGCCGAGGATGCTGAACTTCCTTGAGAACCATGACGAGCAGCGTTTCGCATCGGATTTCTTTGGCAGGGACGCGCGAAGGACTTTCGCCGCGCTGGGTGCAGGAATATTCCTGAACACAGCCCCGTACATGATTTATTTCGGAGAGGAGATCGGGGAGCGCGGTATTGATGCGGAAGGGTTCAGCGGTCGTGACGGCAGGACAACCATATTCGATTGGTGGAAGATTTCCTCAATCGGGAGGTTGATTGAATATATTCATAAGAATGAGGGACTTACCTCGGAAGAGGCGGCGCTTCTTGAAAAGTGGCGGAGGTTTTTGAATATGGCTTCGTCGGTTCCGGCTGTTGCTTCCGGAAAGACGTTCGACCTTTGCTATTGCAACTATGATTCGCCGGGCTTCGACCCCGACAGGCATTACGCTTTCCTGCGTGGCGACGGCTCGCAGACCTGGCTTTTTGTCTGCAATTTTTCCGGTGCAACCAGCAACATTTCCATCCGCATACCTAAAGAAGCGATCGATTACCTGGACATGAAAAACCTCGGTCCGGAAACCCGGATCGAGGTCGAAGTGTCATCTGACGACTGTGTTTATATGAGTCTCAACTGAATGAGTCTCATATATTCAAGTCTTACCAGTTGAGAATCTTCTTGAAGTCGTACTCCTCAGGATTCGCGACGTAAGCCTTGGCGGCCTCGTAGTCAGCCGGAGTGATGTAGTGGCAGATGTGTCCGTAGTAGTTGCGGGCGATTCCGCCTTCGATGTCCACGCGGCGAGGAGGGATCTTGCCCTCGGCGTTCTGGAGATCCTTCAGGTAAAGCGGCTGTGCGTTGCCGTTCTCGTCAACGTAGACCATACATCCGGTCTCGCCCTTTGAGAAGAGCTCATAAACTCCGAGTGCGAGCTCAGTGCAGTAAGAAAGGTCATAAGCCACAGGATCCTGGCAGCGGACATCGTAACCGATCTCCACCGGACGTGTCTTGACCTTCATGCCGATCTTCTTGAACTCCTTCTCAAGGATGTCGTTGAAGAGGACAGCCTTGGAGATCTTGCCGAGTTCAGGGTGGCCGTGCTCATCGTAGGTCATGTGAACACCGGTGGCCTTGATGTCCTCTGGCTCAAGGTCATGGAACACGCCTTCAGCCACAACGACAGTTCCGTAAGGGATGCCGAGAAGTTTTCTCTTTATGATGGCCGATAGGGTCAGCTTGATGATCTTGTCAACTGTGATGGTCGTCTTGTTGAACATCTCCGGGATGATGGTCATCGGGCAGTGCGTGGCCTCGCCGATTCCGAGGGCAAGGTGGCCGGCGCTGCGTCCCATGGCGGAGATGAGCAGCCAGTTGCCTGATGTGCGGGCATCTTCGTAGACCGTGCGGGCGATGTGCGCTCCCTCATCTTTGGCGGAGTTGAATCCGAAGGTAGGCGCGTTGTGAGGCAGAGGAAGGTCGTCGTCGATCGTCTTAGGAACGTGGATGTTGTGGATCGGATAGTTCTTGGCCTCAAGGAACTTGGCGATTCTGTTGGCCGTGGAGGCGGTGTCGTCACCACCTACGGTCACGAGAAGTTTGACGTTGTTGTCCTGGAAGAGGGCAAGGTTGAAATTCTGCTCGAAATCCTCGTTGGTCGGCTTGAAGCGGCTCATCTGGAGGTAGGAACCGCCTCTGTTGAAATAGGCGTCAGCCTTGAAGAAGTCGATGTCTTCGGTGCGTGCCTCCTTGCGGAAGAGTCCGGTGTAGCCTTCGTGAAGTCCGATGACCCTGTAGCCGTTTGAAAGGAAAGTCTTGGCGACAGAGAACACGACGGTGTTCATTCCCGGTGCCGGGCCGCCGCCGCACAGAATGATGATGGAATCTTTCATATACGAATGATTTAGAAATTTGTATGTTCGTCAAAAACGGCCACAAATTTAAGAAACTGTTTTAACTTTTCAAAAATGTTCTTGGGTTGTGAATATTTTCAGAATCAAGACAGTTTTCTGATGGAATTATTCTGTAAAACCCGACAATTTTCGTTAAATTTGTATTCTTTACAAAGATTTTTGCCGATATGAATCACGAGCAGGCCAAAATACGTGTCGAGGAACTCAGGAGAACCCTCCGCGAGAACAGCAGGCGGTACTATGTCGACAACGCTCCCACGATGAGCGATCTTGAATATGACCACCTGATGCGCGAGCTTGAGGACTTGGAGAAGGAATATCCTGACCTTCTGACTCCGGACTCCCCTACCCAGAAAGTCGGCAGTGACATAGACGCAAGCATTGGTCCGAACGCCGAGCCAGCCGCCCGCAAGGAGTTCGCCCAGTACCCGCACAAGTACCCGATGCTCTCGTTGGCCAACACCTACAACATCGGAGAGATAGAGGACTTCGTCCGCAGGGCTGAAAAGGATCTCGGTGATGTGAGGTTCACATATTCATGCGAACTGAAGTTTGACGGAACGGCTATATGCTTGACTTACAGGAACGGAAAGCTGTTCAGGGCTTTGACAAGAGGTGACGGTGTCGTTGGGGATGATGTGACGGCGAACGCTTTGAAGATCAGTAATATTCCTGAGAAATTGAAAGGGACTGGATGGCCTGAGGAGTTCGAGATCAGGGGGGAAGTGCTGATGCCGTATGAGTCGTTTGACCGCCTTAACAAAGAGCGGGAGGACAATGAGGATCCGCCTTTCGCCAACCCGAGGAACGCCGCTTCGGGGTCGTTGAAACTTCTTGATCCTAAGGAAGTCGCCAGAAGAGGACTCATGTGCACACTCTATCATATTCCAAGTCAAAGTGTTTCGTTCGCAACGCATGACGACGCACTGAACGCCGCCGCCTCGTGGGGATTGCCGGTCTCCGACAAGAGAAGGGTTGTCCACGGGATTGACGAGATCGAGGATTATATTCATTATTGGGACACGGAAAGGAAGTTCCTGCCGTACGCCACTGATGGAATAGTAATTAAAATCAACGAGTTGGCCTATCAGAGTTCACTCGGCTACACCGCCAAGTCACCTCGTTGGGCCGTGGCGTTCAAATTTCAGGCTGAGGAGGCACACACGAAACTTCTGTCCATCACCTATCAGGTCGGCCGTACGGGTGCGATCACACCAGTGGCCAATCTTGCGCCAGTACAGCTCGCCGGTACTGTCGTGAAGAGAGCCACACTTAACAATCAGGACTTTATCTCACAGATGGACATCCGTGTCGGTGACACTGTAACAGTCATCAAGGGCGGTGAGATCATTCCCAAGATCATAGATGTGGATCTTTCGCTAAGGCCATCGGACGCTGTCAGGCCTGCGTTCCCAGAAGTATGCCCGGACTGCGGGACCGCTTTGGTCAAGGAGGAGGATGAAGCAAAATGGTTCTGTCCCAACACCGATGGTTGCCCTACCCAGATCAAGGGCAAACTTGTGCATTTCCTCAGCCGCAAGGCGATGAATGTGTTGGCTGGAGACGCCACGATTGATCAGATGTACAATCTTGGCCTCGTGAGGACTCCGGCGGATTTCTATTCATTGACAAAAGGGCAGTTGCTTTTGCTGGATGGCTGGAAGGAACGTTCGGCGGTGCGCTTTCTGAGCAGTCTTGACAAATCCAGGCAGGTGACATTCGACCATGTGCTTTTCGCCCTCGGAATACGCTATGTTGGAGAAACCACGGCAAAGGAGATAGCCCGGCATTTCGGGAATATCGACGCCATCGCGACGGCTACCAAGGAGCAACTACTTGAGGTTCAGGACGTGGGCGATGTGATAGCGGACAGCGTTTACGAATATTTCCGTAATTTCAGACACCTTTCCGGCATCGAAAGGCTCAAGGCGGCCGGCATTCAATTTTCCATGGAATCCAAGGCGGCCGTGTCTGATGCGCTGGCTGGGAAAACGATCGTGATTTCAGGCAATTTCAGCGTCTCCAGAGACGAGATGAAACGGCTGATCGAGGCCAACGGAGGCAAGAACAGTTCATCCGTCAGCGGCAAGACCTCTTACCTTCTGGCCGGAAGCAAGCCGGGGCCGGAAAAGATGAAAAAGGCCGGAGATCTTGGCGTCAGGATCATCAGCGAGGAAGAGTTCAGGAATATGCTTCCTCAGGCTGACGGCGGAACCTCTGCCAACGGTCAGACTGCCGAGCCGGATTTGTTCTCGGGTATGTTTTAAGTATTTTGAGAATGAGGGGATTCCGGAAACTGATATTCAAGTGCAGGCTTTGGTTCCGTTGGGCTAGGAAGTTCTTCGGACAGGATGTCTGGACTCTTGACGAGAACGAGCTGTCAAAGGCCAAGGCTCGACTTGTCAAGGATGTCAGGGTCGTCACTGTCGCCTTTCAGACATTCGCCGAGCAGAAGATTGGTTTTCAGGCAGTGGCTCTAAGCTATTTCTGCACAATGGCTTTCGTCCCTTTCATCGCTGTGGCTTTCGCCGTGACGAACGGTTTCGGACTCGCTGACAAGCTCAAGGAACTCCTTTTTTCCTGGGACATCAGCCAGAATATCATGGACATCATCCTTAACTCGGCCGACAAGATCCTCGATTCAGCCACGAACGGTGTTTTCGGGCTTATAAGCGCCTTGACGTTCGTCTGGCTCATCATCTGGATGATGATGAGGGTCGAGACGGTGTTCAACAATGTCTGGAAGGTCAGAAAACTTCATCGGGCCTTCTTCAAACGTATTGGAATTGATCTGATCATCCTGGTGCTTGCCCCATTTGTGGTTTTGCTGTTGTATTCAGGCACAATTATATATTCACACGTGTTGGACCTCATCCCGAACTGGATCGGAGCGACGGACACAATCAAGTCGTTCCTCGGCTGGGTTGTGGCCTGGGCGGTTACGGTGCTGATTTTCTCTGCGATGTACAAGTTCATCCCGGCGGTTGACGTGAAGTACCGCTATGCGTTGAAGGCTTCGGTGATCGCAGGCGTGGCGTTTTCCGTTCTTCAGTACCTTTACCTTGAGACCCAAGTGTTTGTGATGCGTCTGAACACGGTTTACGGAACAATCGCCGCCATCCCTCTCTTCATGGTCTGGATGAGGTTCGGATGGCAGATAATACTTTACGGAGCGCAGTTCTCCTATTCTTTCCAGACGGTGAACGAAGGCGGTTTCGTCAAAGGTCTGCCCGGGGTGTCGGAGGCGATTATGAAAAGAGATAAAGATTTGGTTGAAGTATGAGTTTCTCACAATTCACAGAACAAGACTACGAACTGATCCGTCAGAGTTACGCCCAGCTTAAGGCCGCGGCCGAGAAACGCTGCGCGAACCAGCAGGAGCTGGATGTTGTCCAAAAGGCGTTTGATTTCGCCAATGAAGCCCATAAGAATGTCCGAAGGCGTTCTGGCGGGCCTTACATCATCCACCCTATCGAGGTCGCGAAGATTGTCGTCAGCGACATCGGACTCGGCTACAAGTCGATAGCCGCCGCGTTGCTCCATGATGTGGTGGAGGACACGGACTACACGGTGGATGACATCCGTAACCTTTTCGGTGACAAGATCGCAAGTCTGGTGGATGGCTTGACCAAAATCAAGAACGTGCTTGACAACGAGGACAGAAGCAAGAAATTGGGCGACGCCAATTACAAGAGTCTACAGGCAGAGAATTTCAAGAGGATACTGCTGACTCTCAATGACGATGTGAGGGTTGTACTGATCAAACTCGCCGACCGTCTTCATAATTGCCGGACAATCGAATATATGCCGGAGTACAAGCGGGACAAGATCCTCAGCGAGACGATGTTCATATTCATCCCGCTCGCCCATCGGCTTGGTCTTTACGAGATCAAGTCGGAAATGGAGAACATCTGGCTGAAATACAAGGAACCAGACGCCTACAAGGAAATCACCGGATTGATTGACAGCAACCTTAGCGGCAGAGGCAAACAGATAGACGATTTCATCTCTCCGATTGACAGCGCGTTGAAAAAGGCAGGGTTCAATTTCGAGATTCGCAAGAGGGTCAAGACACCATATTCGATATGGCACAAGATGCAGACAAAGAACATAACCTTCGATCAGGTCTATGATCTTTATGCGCTTAGGATTGTTTTCACACCTGACCCTAAGTCCAAAGAAACCGAGCGTGACCAATGCTACCATATATTCTCCATCATCACAGGAATATACCGCTACAAGCCAGACCGCGTGCGGGACTGGGTAAAGCACCCGAAGAGCAACGGCTACGAGGCCCTTCATTGCACTTTGATGAGCGACACCGGAATATGGATTGAGGTGCAGATCCGTTCCAAGAGGATGGATGACATAGCCGAGAAAGGAATCGCGGCACACTGGACCTATAAGCAGGAAGGCTACATCAGCGAGAACGACAGTGAGATGGACAAGTGGCTGGCCAAGGTCAAGGAGATTCTGGTCAATCCGGACGTGAACGCTCTTGAACTCTTGGACATCATTCACAATGACCTGACAAGCAGTGAGATAACCGTATTCACGCCAAAGGGCGACCAAAAATCCGTCCTGAAGGGCGCCACAGCGCTTGACTTTGCGTACAGCATCCACACTGAGATTGGAAACAAGGCCATCGCCGCCAAGGTGAACATGAAGTTGGTTCCCCTCTCACATATCCTTAAAAGCGGTGACCAGGTCGAGATCATCACGGCGGAGGTGGAGCAGCCTAAGCGGGAATGGCTTCAGTTCCTCCAGACCAGGCACGCCCGCAACGTGGTGATTGACTATTTCAAAGGCCATAAGAAAGAAATCTCCGAGTTGGGCAGGAAAATGCTTACGGAACAGTTGGAATCCACCGGTTACAGGATGAACAACGACTCCATCGAGATTTTACTTAAGCATTTCGCCATACCTGGAGGCAATGCGGAAGAGATGTTCTTCCGAGTCGGGCTCGGGATTCTTAAACCTGGAGATCTCTCTGATGTGCTTGCCTCTGGCAAGGCCGGCAAGAGCCATTCATGGTTCCAATGGTTTGGAAAGAGGAAAGAATCCGCAAAGAAGGACAGGAGTGATTATGTCATAGCGACATGCTGCCGCCCTATCCCCGGAGATCCGGTCATCGGAATCAAGTCTCCTGACGGAACGGTTACAGTGCACAAGAAATCTTGTCCTGTCGCCGACAGCATAGCCTCAAAGCATGGAGACTGGGTGGTCGTCCCTCAATGGGACGATGATGACAGCCAGTCATTTCTGGCAAGACTGTCCATCAAAGGGGTCGACAGAATCGGCCTTCTGAACGAGATTTCACGCTACATCTCTTTGGTCATGGGTGTGAATATGCGCAAGGTCTATCTGAGTACTGATGACGGCATATTCTCCGGCTACATAGACCTTTATGTCCACGACAAGGCCGCTCTTGAGAGGATGATGCGCAAGCTTGGCTCAATAGATGGAATAAAAAGTGTCATCAGGACAGAACTCTGAGCCTGATTTTTGAATATATCCGATCCGCGATGAAAAAAAATCTTTCAAGTTTATTTCCTTTGCTTCCGGCGGCCGCATTGTTGGTGGCTGCTGTGTTCCAGCCGTCTTGCGCCAACACGACACAGGCACCGACCGGCGGTCTGAAGGACACCATACCACCTGTGATAAGAAGGGTTGTTCCGCAGTCAGGAGCTGTATCGGTTCCCGTACATGGGACAAAAATAGCGTTCACGTTTAATGAATATGTCACGGTGAAGGATCCCAAAGGGATTTTTCTCTCCCCTCCCCAGAAGAAAAGCCCTAAGTACAAGATGCGGGGCAAGACTGTGATTGTCTATTTTGAGGAAGACCTTTTGCCCAACACGACATACACCCTTGACCTGACCGGGGCTATAGCTGACAACAACGAAGGGAACATGTTCCCAGGATTCACCACGGTCTTCTCTACCGGAAACGAGATTGATTCAATGTACGTGACGGGCGTTGTTCAGGACTGCAACACATTGAATCCTATCAAAGGAGCCACAGTGATGCTATACAAGGACCAGAGAGACTCGGCGGTCTTTCTGGAAAGGCCGTTGGCCGCCGTGAAAACCGATGACTGGGGATATTTCGCGCTCAGGAATATTCAGGACACGGTTTATCGTGTCTATGCCGTGGTGGACGGTAACGGGAACAATCTCTATGATCCGGACGAGGACAGGATAGCTTTCCTTGACACATTGTTCAGACCTGTCAATGTCGTCAATGACACAGTTGTCGAACTGAAGAAATTCGACATGAAGGACACCCTTGCGTGTCAGTCCAGAAAAACCGAACTCAGACTCAATGTATTTCGGGAAAGACCTTCCAAACAACTGCTGCTCAACAAAAAACGTACAGGTGACCGTTCCGCATACATCACGTTCATGGCTCCTGACACAAGAATAGATTCTTTGTGGTTCCAAGGATATCCCGCCAGAGATGTCATCACGGAGTTCAACATTGAGAAGGACAGTCTTCTTTTGTGGCTGAACAACCAGAGGCCAATGCCGGATTCACTGCACCTGTGCGTGAAATATTGGAAGACGGACACCCTAGGCGTGCTTGCACCTGTGACGGAAAAGGTCAGCCTTGTGGATGAGAGCAAGCCGAAGTCCAGAGCGGCCAGGAAAAAAATCGAACACAAGGACACAATATGCGGACTTAGCCTGAAAGCCGAACCGGAAACCTTCGAGCAGTATGGAATTTCATTGGAGTTTGACTACCCTCCGATTCTTGGGGCATTTGATTCTTTGATTTTCAAGTCAATCAACCCTAGACAGAAAGAACACGCCGAGAAGTTCGGAATCATGCGGGATTCTTTGAATCTCAGAAAATACATCATAACTCCGCAGGTAAAGATACAGGACGGTTATGAATATTTCTTCAAGATTCCTCAAAGATCGTTCAAGGATATTAACGGGTATTGGAACGACAGTACTGAAGTCAAGGTCGCCCTCCCGAAAGACGACAACCTGAGTTTATTCACATTGAATCTTACCGGGGTCAACGGCAACAAGTACATTGTGGATCTCCTTGACGAGAAAAAATCCAGTATTCTCCGCAGTTATATAATTGATTCTGATTCTGTTCTGAACTTTCCATACTTGAAAAAAGGAAAGTATTCGGTCAGAATCACAGAGGATTTGAACCGTAACGGAATCGTTGACACAGGAAACCTCTTGGCTCACAGGCAGCCGGAAAAAGTGAAGTTCCTGATGACGAAGGACAGCGAATTGTTCGATGTGCCGGAAAGGAGTGAGATCAATCAGGATCTGGACCTTGCGGAATTCTTCAAATAACAAAATTTCTCATGAGGATAGTCAAATTTATTCTTTTAACAGCTATGGCGCTGACTGGAGCCTCGGTCTGGGGACAAACCCATGACGCCATTCCGGTAAAGTCAGGAGACATTACCCCGATGGCTGCCGACTCCTTGAAGTCTCCTTCGTTCCCGGCTGACAGCCTGAAGGCACCATTGACATATTCTGATATGTATCTGGACACTGTGAAAATCAACCGAGTCTTTGAAGTGAATGATTATTCCTTGATCGGTGTTGAATACGGAGTTTCGTTCAACCGGATGCTATTCAATCCTCCTTACACGCAGGCTACCTTGTTCGTTCCAAACACTTTCGGAGTATTCTATACAAGGTACGGCAAGATGTTTGGCTATATGCCGTATTTTGGTTTCAAGATTGGTCTGCGATATAGTCACGAAGGTTATAAATTCAAGGAGGACAAGGAGACCAAGACCACGTACAGAATAGAAGGCGCGACGCAGGCAATCATGGATGTTGTGGAAGTGCCGTTCATGGCTCATCTTCATTTGGACGGACTTCATTACAAGATAATGGCGGATGTCGGCATATACGGCGGCCACAGACTCAGCATAACAAGAACAGGTGAGGGAGTCAGCGAATCATTGGCCAACTCGTTCAAGGACACAGACAGGCGGTTCGATTATGGCCTTTGCGGAGGACTTGGTTTCGGTCTGGTATTCGATCCTGTCGAGTTTCACGTGAATGTTAATGTTCGGTATTCATGGGGAACAATATACGACCCGGACTATGTCAGTCCTGACTATTACAGGTTCGCCTACCCTTTCGACATAATGGCTACCGCAGGTGTATATTTCCAACTCACAAGGAGAACAGGACGCGGCAAGGCTCAGTTAAGGCGCGAGGCTTATCAACAGGTTTATTATCCAAAGCAAAATGAGAACGTTGACGGCAAAGGCAGGTAATGTACTGATCGGCGGGGGGAACCCGATTGTGGTTCAGACAATGTGCAACACTCACACATCTGATGTAGAGGCAACTGTGGCACAATGTGTCAGACTTTATGAGGCGGGAGCGGAAATGATCCGGATAACCGTGCCTGGCCCTGCGGATGTGGAGTGCGTGAAGTCAATCAAATCCCGATTGAAGGAACTTGGAATCAATACACCTATAGTTGCAGACATCCATTTTTCCTCGCAGACAGCAATAATGGTCGCTCCGTTTGTGGAGAAAGTCAGGATCAATCCCGGTAATTTTCATAGAGACCATGAAGAAGCCCGAAAGCAGTTCGCAAGGCTCATCGAAGTCTGCCGGGACAACGGAACAGCAATCAGAATCGGGGTCAATCATGGTTCTTTGGGAGACTACATCACCAATCTTTACGGCAACACTCCTGATGCGATGGCCAAAGCCGCTTTGGAATGGCTGTCAATGTGCGAAGATGCAGATTTTTCCAATGTTGTGGTCTCGCTGAAATCCAGTAACACAATTGTTATGGTCGAGGCTTACCGTAAATTGATGGCCGCAATGAAGGATTACGGAGTGGTTTACCCACTTCATGTGGGGGTCACAGAGGCCGGCAACGGGGACAGCGGAAGAATCAAATCATGCGTGGGAATCTCCACTCTTCTCTCCGAAGCTATCGGTGACACCGTGAGGGTTTCCTTGACTGAGGATCCGGAGGCCGAGTTGCCGGTGGCTCGTTATCTTGCGGCACGTTATGGGCGCAATATAGTCTCATCTATGACATCAATTAACATTCAGGGACGTAAAGCGACAGCTGTTTATGACTCTCCGTCACGTGAAACACTTTTGTTAGATGTCTCTTGCGACTTCGGCAAAAGGCTGCTGGACAAGACTTTGGATGAACTTGAAATTAAAGGAACATATTCAGACGATTCTGGTGATAAAATCTCGATCCAAGATTCAGGAATAGGAGCCTATCTCGTCGATGAATTGATGCAGGCGGCAAGAAGACGATTCTACAAACCTGAATATGTCGCCTGCCCTGGCTGTGGCCGTACAATGTACGACCTCCAGAAGGCTTTTGAGGAAGTCAAAGCCAGAACCTCACATCTGAAGAATACGGTCATCGCTGTGATGGGCTGCATCGTGAACGGTCCCGGAGAGATGGCGGACGCTGACTGGGGCTATGTAGGCGAAGGCAACCACAAAGTCACCATCTACAAAGGAAAGACTCCCGTGCTGAAGCATATTCAGGACACGGAAGCCGTGGATCGTCTTGTAGAACTGATCGAGGCAGATCAGTCACAAGTTATTTAAGTTCTGCGATAACCGTTTCGCAGGCTCTGGTGAACTCCCCCTCCTTCACCTTGACATCGGCGTCAAGCGGAAGGAATATGTCGATTCGTGAGCCGAACTTGATGATTCCGCACTGCTTGCCTCTTTCGACCTTGTCACCCTCCTTAGAGTAGCAGACAATCCTTCGGGCGAAAGTTCCGGCAATCTGTCTGAACAATATCTCACCATGCTCGTTGCGGATGACAGTGGATGAATGCTCGTTCTTCTCTGAAGCCTTAGGCAGGAATGCGAGCAGATATTTTCCAGGGTGATACTTGTAATAGGAAATCTCGCCGTCCATCGGCCAGAAATTCGTGTGGACATCGAAGAAATCCATGTACACTGACACCTGAATGCGGTCATCCTTGAAATATTCCTTTTCATAAACCCTGTCAACAATCACAACCTTGCCGTCAGCGACGGAAGTGACCATCTTGCTGTCTCCTTTCGGAATATCCCTGTCCGGTATCCGGTGAAACCAGAACACAAAGAACGCAAAAGCCAGCAGTATGGCGATGACAGGAATATAAATGTACGGATGGTTGTTTAAGAATACTGCCGTGCAGCAGATCAAAATGGCTATGACTGCCCAATTAATCGCAATGGTTCCGTGTGAATCCTTGTCAACTTTTATCTTCTTCATATCGCTTGTATATTCATTAATTGATTATCAGGTTTCAGTTATAGCAAGTCGAAGATCGCCAGATAAATAGCCCCGAACGGCATAGCCATCAACGTGCTGTCGAACCTGTCCAGAAAACCTCCGTGTCCCGGGATGATTTTGCCGGAATCCTTGACTCCGTACACCCTTTTCCATTGTGACTCAAACAGGTCACCATAGACTCCGGTCACCGACATGATCAGGGACAGAATCAGGCAATGTATGAGAGGAAACTTCAATATTCCTAGCTCATACAGCGCGAACGCCGCCAAAACAGAACTGACAAGGCCTCCGATGAAGCCGATCCAGGTCTTTTTGGGAGACACTGACGGGAACAGTTTTTGAGGGAATATCTTGCCCAGAGATATTCCGAAGGCGAAAGCCCCGACATCCGAGCACCATATTATTATAAAGAAACACAGGAGCAGGTTGCCGCTGAAGTTACCGGCCTTGTCAAATGCGATAAGGTTTGAGAGCGCTATCGGAACGGCGATGTACAAGAGACCTGTATAGATGTTTGAGAATTTGCCATATTCCTCCTTGTCCTTGACGTACAAAGAGTTGATCATCACAATGAAAATCGGAACCATCGCAAAGGCCACAAACCTTATCGGAATATGATAGGACGCCGTGGCGAACAATATCCCGAAAAGGAAAATCGCCGCGATGATGGCAAGCACCTTGGAGAATGTGTAGCTGTTCCCCATCGTGATGTGGTAGAACTCAAGGAGCATCACGGACATGATGAATATGATCAGCCCGGCGAACAGAAACTTGTTGAACATCAGGCAGGCCAACATCGCAAGGATGAAGACCACGCCTGAAATCGATCTGACCGTTACGTTATTCATTTCCTGCCTCGGTTTTCTCTGTGTCACTTTCAGCGGCATGAGTCTTGGACGGAACCTCGTCATCTTCGGCCGGTTTAACCTTAGGGCCGAAAATCTTCTCGATGTCTTCAGCGAAGATCACTTCTTTGTCAAGAAGAATCTGCGCCATTTTGATAAAGCCATCCTTGTGCTCTGTAAGGATTTTGTAGGTCCTGTCGTGAATCTCCTTTACAAGATTCTTGACCTCCTGGTCCATAAGTTCTGCGGTCTTCTCGCTGTATGGTTTTGTGAGGTCGTAGCCTCTTGACCCTGTGGAGTCATAGAACGAAACCTCGCCGATCTTGTCGCTCATGCCGTAGTACTGAACCATATTGTAGGCCATACGGGTCAGCCTTTCCAGATCGTTGAGCGCCCCGGTGGCCGGTTCTCCGTTTATTATCTCCTCGGCCACGCGTCCGCCGATCAAGGCGCACATCTTGTCCATCAGGTAGGACTTTGACAGAATCTTCCTTTCATCAGGAAGGTACCATGTCAGGCCAAGCGCCTCCCCTCTCGGAATCAGGCTGACTTTGAACACAGGATCCGAGTATGGAAGCAACCAACCGACAGTGGCATGACCGGCCTCGTGATAAGCAGTGGTTCTCTTCTCGGCCGGTGTCATAATCGAGCCCTTACGCTCAAGTCCGCCGACAATCCTGTCAACCGCATCAAGAAAATCCTGGCGGTCAATCTCTTTCTTGTCCCGTCTTGCCGCAGTGAGAGCCGCCTCGTTGCAGACATTGGCGATGTCCGCTCCTGAGAACCCCGGCGTGTGCTGAGCCATAAATCCGAGATCGAAATCCTTGGCCACCTTCAGGTTGCGGGTGTGCACTTTGAATATTTCCTCTCTTTCTTTCAGTTCTGGAAGATCAACGTGAATCTGACGGTCAAAACGTCCGGCTCTGAGAAGCGCCTTGTCTAAGATATCAGCCCTGTTTGTCGCCGCAAGGATTATCACCCCAGAGTTTGTGTCAAATCCGTCCATCTCCGTAAGAAGCTGATTGAGGGTGTTTTCACGCTCGTCATTTGAAGAAAATCCCACATTTTTTCCTCTGGCTCTTCCGACAGCGTCAATCTCATCTATGAAGACTATGCACGGAGCCTTTTCCTTCGCCTGACGGAACAGGTCACGGACTCTTGAAGCGCCGACTCCGACGAACATCTCCACGAAGTCCGAACCGGAAATCGAGAAGAAAGGCACGTTGGCCTCACCTGCGACAGCCTTTGCCAGCAATGTCTTTCCGGTGCCTGGAGGGCCTACCAGAAGCGCTCCCTTAGGAATTTTTCCTCCGAGGGCGGTGTATTTCTTAGGGTTCTTGAGAAAATCCACGATTTCCATCACCTCTTCCTTGGCTCCGTATAGGCCGGCGACATCCTTGAACGTGACATTCACCTTTTCCTTGTCTGCCAGCTTCCCGGTGGATTTCCCGACATTGAACACGCCGCCAGGACCGCCGGATCCACCACCCATATTCCTGCTGAAGCCACGGAACATCCAAATCCACATAACGATGAGCAGAATCGGGAATATTATCCATTCCAGAACATTTGACCACATTCTGCTGTCGTTCTCCATCACAATCTTGACTTGGCTTTCATCCGGCGCAAGCTTGGCGTTCAGTTCCCCGAACTCCTTCTCTGCATCAAACTTGTCCGAGACCAGAAATATGAAATGTGGTGAGCTGGTAGGAATCTTGCCACCGAATTTGTCGGCATATTTATTGATCCTGTCCGGCCGCACTGTTATGTTACCCTTGAAGTCGTTCCGCACGAAATCAATCTCCTTGATGTCTCCTTTCAGGAACATCTCTTGAACCTCGGCCCATTCTATCTTTTGCGGGTTGGCTCCGCTGTTGTTGAACAGCAGCCATCCGATACCAAGAATAAGAATAAGGTAAAGCCACGAGAAATTGAACCTCACGCGGATGACCTTTCTTCTTGGATCATTGCTCTGCGGCGAATTTGAGTTATTCGGCATCTGTCTCAGTCTTTTTGGTTTTAGGTACTCGTCTTTCCTTATACTCCTTATGCGGAGCGTCTGCCCATAGTTCTTCAAGTCTGTAGAACTGGCGGTACTCTGTCAGGAAAATGTGAGCCACGATGTCTCCGTAGTCCAGGATTATCCAGAAATTGTTTTCCATGCCTTGGGTACGAAGCGGCTTTCTGCCCTCCTCGCGCATCTTGCCGATAACGTTGTCCGCTATCGCATTGACATTGGTCGTGGAGTCAGCGTTGCAGATCATAAAATGGTCAGTGATCGCGGTTCCCAGTGGCCTGAGGTCTATGTCAATGACGTTTTGGGCTTTCTTGTCGAGCATAGCGTCAGCCATGACCCGCAAATCGTGTGTAATCATATCGAGAATGTTTTATATTTTTGCATTACCATTCAAATATACAAATATACGACAAATTCTGAATCAATGAAAGAGGAAGTTTGCATACAATGGCTGGAAGAAGTGGATTCGACTAACAATGAAGCCATAAGACATCAGAATGCACTTGACAATCTGTCAGTGATAGCCGCTGTACGGCAGACGGCCGGACGCGGCCAAAGAGGAAATTCTTGGCTGGCAGAGGCTGGAAAGAATATGACATTCTCTATGGTTCTGAAGTATGGAGATGGCGGTTTGCATCCTTTGGTGGCTTCGAGGCAGTTCGCCATCACCCGATGCGTTACTTTGGCCGTGACCGACTATCTGGAGTCAGAAGGTATCGACTGTGCTGTGAAATGGCCTAATGACATATATGTCAGAAATAAAAAAATATGCGGAATGCTCATAGAGAACACATTGAGAGGTGCAAGCCTTGCTTCAAGTGTGATAGGAATCGGTCTGAATGTCAATCAGAAAGAGTTCCCGCCACAACTTGTGAATCCGGCATCAATGACAATGTTCACAGGCAAGGAATACGACATCCGCACAGAATTATCAGTACTTTGCGGCTTTATATGCAATAGACTCGCCGACTATGACAATGCTGATGAATATGTCGGCAGACTATACCGCTTCGGAATATTTAATGAATATGTAGTCTGCTCGACCGGACAGAAGGTACGCGCCAGGATCGTTGATGTCACAGACCGTGGAATGCTATGTCTAGAAACAGAAAAAGGCGAACGTCTTGAGTTCGCCTTTAAGGAAATAAGTTACATTATCTAATGAAGCTCATCAATAGCCTTTGCTGGATCTTCAGCCTTGAACACTGAACTGCCTGCAACCAGCATCGTCGCTCCTGCATCAGCTAGGATCTTTGCGTTTGCTTTGGACACTCCTCCGTCTACCTCAATGTCCTTCACGACTCCCCTTCTGTCCATCTCGGACTTCAGGGCTTTGATCCGGTCTATGGATCCCTCGATGAATTTCTGTCCTCCGAATCCGGCGAACACAGACATTATCAGGAAGAAGTCAACATCCTCGATGAATGGAAATAGCCTTTCAACAGGTATATCGGGGTTGATGGCCAACCCTGCCTTGGCTCCGCAGCCCTTGATCTGTGCGATTATATCCTTAGGGTTCTTTCCCGCCTGATCTGCTGCCTCAAGGTGGAAGCTGATAAGACCAGCTCCGCATTTGGCGAACCTGTCGATGTACTTGTCAGGATTGATAATCATCAAGTGGACATCCATCGGCACGGTGACGATTTTGGCGATCGCTTCCATCACAGGAAAGCCGAAAGAGATGTTCGGGACGAGGCTGCCGTCCATCACATCGATGTGGATCAGATCGGCGTTCTCATTGACCATCCTTATGTCCGGCTCCAAATTCAGGAAATTGCCGGAAAGTATTGAAGGGGCTATCTTTACCATTTTACTGTGCTTTCGGTCACCGAGCCTGTCGAAGTGACCATAACTTTATTTAAAATTGGTGACTACATCGACAAGATGATCCGTGAACTTGTCGAGTGAGGCAAGGTCTAGCTTTTCGCCCGGAGCGTGGACTCCACGTAGTGTCGGTCCGAATGAAATCATATCCAGATTTCCGAACTTCTCGCCGAAGAGGCCGCATTCAAGACCGGCGTGTATGGCCTTGACCTCAGGCTCGTGTCCGAACAGTTTCTTGTACGAATCCACACATACTTCAAGTATGTGAGAGTCAAGGTTCGGCTTCCAGCCGGGATATTCGGAAAGATGCGTCACTTCGGCTCCGGCGAGCAGAAAGTTTGCCTCTACTTTGGCCGCCATCATCTTTCGGGCGGACGCTGTTGAGCTGCGCTGGCTAGTGATGATCTCAATCTTTCCTTGTCTATTCATCCTTACCGCCGCAAGATTGGTCGATGTCTCCACGAGTCCCGGAATGTCCTGGCTCATTGCCTCGACTCCGTGCGGACATGCGAACAGAGACATTATCAGCCTCCTTGCGACATCACTCTGCACAGGTTTCTCTGTGCACCTGTACGTCTCTCCTTTGAAAGCCAGGCCAGGGTCCGTCTTGAAATATTCATTCTTCAGATCATCACCGAACGCGGTGAACCTTGCGATCGTGGCCTCCGTGTCTGGAACCGTGATGATGGCCTCACACTCTCTTGCGATCGCATTAGGCTTGTTGCCGCCTTTAAGCATGACAAGCTGAAGTCCGTAGGAAATCTCTGAATATAGGAAGCGAGCCATCTGCTGAACAGTGTTCACCCTGCCTTTATTGATGTCGTCTCCGCTGTGACCGCCGAGCGCTCCCGCGATTTCCAGTCTGACAGGCTTGAATCCCGCCTTGAAATCTTCCTGGGCGTAATTGAACACAGCTATTGTGTCAAGCCCGCCGGCGCATCCTATGAACATCTGACCTTCGTCCTCTGAATCAAGATTGATGAGTGTCTTGCCGGTGAAGAAGCCCGGTTCCATGCCGAAAGCACCATCCATTCCGGTCTCTTCTGATATAGTGAAAACACATTCGATCTTACCCATCGGAAGGTCACTGTCAAGAAGAGCGAGCATCGCCGCGACACCTATACCATCATCAGCGCCAAGCGTCGTGTCCTTCGCGATCATCCAACCATCCTCTATGACATATTCAATCGGATCCTTGAGAAAGTCATGCTGAACGCCGTTCCTTTTCTCGCAGACCATGTCCTGATGGCCTTGAAGGACTAGCGTCGGCACGTTTTCCTTGCCTTTGCTTGCTTCCTTGACTATGCAGACGTTGCCGGTCTTGTCAGTTTTACATTCAAGATGCCTTTCCTCGGCGAAACGCTGAAGAAAGGCTGTCATCGGCTCTTCGTGTCCGGACTCCCTGGGAATCCGCGTGATCTCCTTGAAGATGGAAAGTACTTTTTCAGAATTCATTTGGCACCTTTATTATCTTGCCGCGGGCACAAGCATCTTTTCGATGTCGGTCACGTACTGTTTGAATATCTTGTCTGTGGTCATGAGATCCGACACCGTTGTGCAGGCGTGCAGCACTGTGGCGTGGTCTTTTCCTCCAAGTTCCATACCAATTGTAGACAGGGAGCAGCCGTTTATGTAGTTACGGCTCATGAACATGGCAATCTGCCTTGCCTGGACGATCTGCCTTTTCCTGGATTTGGAAAGAAGTGTCTCGCGTGTGATGTTGAAATATTCACAGACGACTTCCTGAACCTTGTCGATGGAGACCTCGTTCTGATCCTCGCTGACGATGTTTCCGGTGACCTGTTCCGCCAGTTCTTTAGTGACTTCCTCGTGACAGAGGGTGGCGTTGGCTATCAGTGAGATGAGAGCGCCCTCCAGTTCGCGGAAGTTCGACCGTATCTTGTTTGCGAGAAGTTCCAGCACATCGTCGTTGACTGATACACCCTCGCGGATACATCTGGCTTTGAGCATGGCAAGTCTTGTGTCGTGGTCAGGCTTGGACAATTCTATGGAAAGTCCCCACTTGAAGCGCGAGAGAAGCCTCTCTTCAAAATTACGAAGATCGGCCGGAGCGCGGTCCGAAGTGAACACCAACTGCTTGCCGGACTGATGAAGATGATTGAATATGTTGAAGAAGGCGTTCTGTGATGCCGGGCCGTTAAGCTCCTGGATATCATCCATGATGAGAACGTCGATTCTCATGTAGAACGCCATGAAGTCGGTCAGCTTGTTCTGAACGCTGACGGCATTGACGTACTGGGTTCTGAATTCGTTGCCGGTCACATAGAGGACGACAAGGTCTGGATAGGCTTCGTGTATGGCTATGCCGATTGCCTGAGCCAAATGCGTCTTGCCGAGCCCGGGGCCTCCAAAGATGAACAGAGGGTTGAACGGTGTCTTGCCCGGCTTGTCCGATATGCTTATTCCGGCGTTGTACCCCATCTTGTTGCATTCTCCTTTGATAAGGTTGTCAAAGCAATATGCAGGGTTCAGCCTAGGGTTGATCTTGAGTTTCTGGATTCCCGGGAATACGAACGGGCTTGGATTTCCGGACGGCTGGAATGTGTTTATCGTCACCGGCTTGTTTTCCGGAACATTGCCGTGCGCAGCAGTGAATACCATCGCGCGTTCCTTCTGGACAGGATGGATTCTATAGAGCAACCTGGCGTCCGGCCCTATCACCCTTCTGAGCGTCATCTTTATTATAGGAAGGAAAGCGTCCTCAAGATAGCTTCTGAAAAAATCGGTCGGAACCTCGACCGTCAATGTAGAGCCTTCTAGAGAAACGGGAACTATGGTCTTGAACCAAACGTCAAACTGTTTTGGTTCAACGTTCTGCTCAAATATCCTAAGACATTCATTCCAGACAGAGATATGTCTTTCCAGTTCAGCCATTTCTTTAAATGAATTAATTTGAATTATAAGAGAATTGTTCCCTCTTCGTTTTTGCTTGTGCAAAATTGGGGGAAAATTAATTCATAAAAAATCTTTTTTTGTATTGTTTTTGATTTTTATTTTCCTTATAGAACCGAATGTGAAAGACTAATTAAATTATAGAATATTCTGATATTCAATATTTTATAATGCAAATATTTTATAATTGACCCAAAATCACGCAAGTTATATTTTTGAATTTTTCAAAATAACACATGTGGTTATTTTAACTGAATGACTATTAAGAAAAAACACTTACTGGACCCTTTCCGCGACTCCGTTTTCAATCTTTACGAGGAAAGAATCCTTGAAATCACGCCTTATCGCCTTGTGTGTTTCTTTCGCTGTCCCAAGGTCGTTTGAATAACCAATGATGTACTTGAACAGTCTGCCCGCCGGAACCTTTATCACCTTATAGCCTTTGAAAAACGAGTCGTTTTCCGTCATGGACTTGGACGAAACAAGGATTTGAGTGCCGAATAAGACTCCACTCTCCATGCTGTCCGGCGATTTGGAGGCATTACCTTTACTTGTGCTTACGGTTGTTTGAGCAGACGTGTCTTCAAGCCTTGCCTTTGAAGCAGGCTGCCGGGCAGCGTCCGTACCATCATATTCCTTTTTGTAACTTTTGAACGCGTCGAAAAGGTCAGAGGCGATTCTAGCCCGGCCTTTTTCGGAGATCAGTGCCTCGCGGTCGGCGGTGTTTGACATGAAGCCACATTCCACGAGAACCGCCGGCATGGCTGTCCTCCAAAGGACATAGAATGGATCCTGGGATATTCCCCTGCTGTGCTGGATGGCTCCGCCTTTCATCTCGCGGTCAATTTTCTGGGCGAATTTGAAGCTTTGTTCGAGGTAAGCGTTCTGCATGAGGTTCATGAATATGTAGGATTCGGGGTCGTTCGGGTCGAAGCCTTCGTACCTTGCCGTGTAGTCGTCCTCAAGAGTGATTACGGAGTTTTCCCTCCGCACCACGTCCATATTTCCTGCGTAAAGATCCTTGTTCTTGCTTGTGTACTGCCCAAGTATGTGGACGGAATAGCCGTTCGGGCCGTTCCGTTTGCCGACTATGGAGTTGATGTGTATGGATATGAACAGGTTGGCGTCGTTGCGGTTGGCGATGTCGGCGCGTCCCTGAAGCGTAACAAATGTGTCATCGCTTCTGGTAAGGATCACATTCACGTCCGGATAGCCGGCCTTGATCAGGTCGGCAAGTCTTTGCGCGATGTCGAGGACAATGGTTTTCTCCATAGTCTTCCCGCTGGGGCTGATGCAGCCGGCATCCTTGCCACCGTGCCCGGGATCAAGCACGACCGTGGACAGTTTGATTGAAGAGGAGGAATTCTGCGCCAAAGCGGTGAATCCACCCGTGAAAAGCGAAAAGGCCGTGAGTACGGCAAGAAAATTGCGATGTAAATCCAAAATATGTAGTATATTTGTCTTTTGCAAATTTATAAAATAATTGCAATTCAAGAAGCATACATATAATATAATCCTCTTGGCGGCGCTTGCCGCGCTGACAGGGCTGACCATGTTCGGGCAGGATGTGAGGAGGAACAGGAATCTGAACAAGATTGCTGCCGAAGAATCTGTGCCTGACAGCGTCAAACCATCCGGAACCGCCGTACCTCAGGTGATTGATTCCTTGCCGGTGGACTCGCTGGCGCGGAGGAGGGATTCACTCAGAGTGGCGGACTCCACATCGAGAGCGGACTCGCTGTATCTTCTAGACAAGAGCTCGCTTTCCAAGCCGGCTTTTTCCGGTGCTAAGGATTCCATCAGACAGGATTTCTCCAACGGCCAGCGTAAGATGTATTATTGGGGAGACGTCGAGGTCTCATACGAGAACATCAAATTGAAGGCTGACTACATGGAATACGATATGGCGACAGGTACCGTCTATGCCAGAGGCACTTATGACAGTCTAGCCCAAGAGTGGAAGGGACAGCCCGAGATGACTCAGGGGAACCAGACCTTCAACATGGAGGAAGTCCGCTACAATTTCAACACCAGAAAGGCCAGAATCACGAATATGATCACCAAGGAGGACGATGGCATCCTCCACGGCAAGAACATCAAGATGATGCCGGACAAGTCCATCAACATTACCAAAGGGAAATATACGGTCTGCGACCTAGAGCATCCTCACTACTACTTGAAGTTGTCTTCGGCCAAAGTCGTGACCAAACCGTCACAGAAGACCGTCTTCGGACCGGCGCACCTTGTGGTGGAGGACGTTGACCTCCCTATCGGCATCCCGTTCGGATTCATCCCGAAACGTCCGGACAGAGCCACCGGACTTCTCATGCCGTCATTCGGAGAGGAAAACGCCCGTGGTTTCTATCTCAGGGACGCCGGTATGTATTTCGTTCTGGGCGATTATTTTGATATGTCCTTGACAGGAGACTACTATACTCTTGGCTCCTGGGCCGCCAACCTTAATTCAAGGTATATGGTGAAGTATAAGTTCAGCGGAAATCTGGCGGTCAACTATTCCGTGGACCAGACAGGCGAGAAAGGAAGTTCGGACTTCTTTCAAAGCAAGAACTTCGGTGTGAGGTGGTCGCATTCTCAGGATTCCAAGGCGCATCCCGGAACATCGTTCTCTGCGTCGGTCAACTTCTCCAGCCCTTCTAACAGCCGTTACAACTCACATTCCGTGTCCGAGGCGCTTCAGAACCAGATATCATCGTCCGTCTCGTATTCAAAGAACTGGAACGGAAAGTTCAACCTGTCGGTCAACGCCCTGCACAGCCAGAATTCCAGGGACAGTTCATACTCATTCACGCTTCCTAACATCACGTTTTCGGTGTCGACGTTCTATCCGTTCAAGATCAAAAACAGGGTCGGCAAGGAGCGCTTTTACGAGAAATTCGCCCTTGGCTACAACACTTCCATCCAGAACAAGATCAACTTCAAGGCATCAGAGTTCGGCGAACCTGGCTTTATTGACAAGTTCCAGAACGGAATGGCGCATAACTTCTCGATCAAACTTCCTGATTTCACCTTGTTCAAGTATGTGAATGTGGCTCCTAACGTCTCATACGGGATGAACTGGTTTTTCCGGAAAAGCGAGGCGTATTTTGATCCTGCCACCAACAGCGTGAAGACCGAGATGGGCAAGCAGTTCGGAACCTTCGGTGCAACCCATAATTATTCCGGTTCGCTGTCCATGAGCACGAGAATCTACGGAATGTACAACTTCGGAAAGTTCCATAAGGTTCAAGCGCTCAGGCATGTCATATCACCTAGTGTCAGTATGAGTTTCAGTCCGGAGAAAGGCAAGGCTTTCAATGGTTGGCGCACATTCAACTATGTCGATACGCTAGGCGTGCAGAAGTCTTACGACTACAACATTTACCAAGGACAGATCAACTCGGCCCCTGGTAAAGGAAAGTCCGCCACAATGAGCCTTTCAATCGGCAACAATCTAGAGGCGAAGGTTCGCGACATGAAGGATACGACCGGCACTGGTTCAAAGAAAGTGAAGATACTTGATCAGTTCAATATTTCCACCGGTTACAACTTCCTTGCGGACTCTCTGAAGATGAACAATGTAGGAGTGTCGATGTCCACGTCGATATTCGGCAAGCTCGGCATAAACGGAAACATGAACTTTGACCCATACGCCATCAATGAAAGGGGGCAGAGGGTGAACAGATACAACATATTGGAGACGGGGGTGCCGCTCAGGCTCACCAATGTCAGCGCTTCGCTGTCATATTCATTGTCAGGCAAGGGCACGGTCAAAGGGAATGATGGCTCAAAATCCTCCGGTGATGGCGGTTCCGGAAATGCCGCCGACTATTACAGAAGGATTTACTACCATCCTTTGACAGGTGAATATATTCCTGGCGGTTGGCTCTACTACACTAATCCCAACGTGCCTTGGAGTGTCAACTTCAACTATAACTTCTCAATGAACCGGTCGTACAACTTCGCCAACAACCAACTCAGCAAGAAGGATAACTACACCCAGACGCTCGGTGTTCAGGGTAATATTCAGTTGACCCCAAAGATGTCGGTTCAGGCTCAGTCAGGATGGGATTTCACAGCGATGAAGATGACGACCACGCAGTTTTCTTTCAGGTACGACCTGCATTGCTTCAATATTTCCGTGTCGTGGGTTCCTTCCGGAATGTACCAGTCATATTCGTTCCTGATCTCCGCGAACGCGGCGGCTTTGGCTGACTTGCTTAGGTTCAAGAAAAGTACGAGCTACTGGGACAAATAGTTGGATATTTATCATAAATATCTTATATTTGCATGCTGACATTATCAGCGAAAGCCTAAGGGCTTTATCCACCATAACTTATTTTCTGAAATCATATCCGGATCATGACACCGGATTCAATGAAAGTTTATGCCTTATAATTTATTTGAACTCACTCAGATGAGCAGGGAGCAACTTGAAAAAGTGGCTCAGGATTATCAGATAAAGAACATAAAAAAATTGACGGATGAGAATCTGTCGTATGCGATATTGGACGCACAGGCCGCGGCGGCTTCGCTTCAACCTGTAGAAAAGCCCAAGGCTAAGCGTGGAAGACCTCGTAAGAATCCTCTTCCGGAGCAGCCTGTGGCTCAAGCCGCAAAGTCTGTTGACGTGAAGAACGACGACAAGAAAGCCAAAGATAATCAGACTGAGGCCAAGGCTGAAAAACCTAAAAAGGTTGAACAGGCCGCTGAACCTACCTCCGTTCAAGGACAGGAAGAGAACAAACCGGCTCCGAAGAAGAGAGGGCGTAAGCCTAAATCCGCTATGACACCTCAGGCTGCGACTGTTGCTCCGGCTGAGGAGGAGATGAAGCCTGAGAAATCAGAAGTCGCGGCTGCTGAAATTCCTCAACAGCCTGATGTCAATGCGGCATCTGAAAAATCGGTCAATGGCAAGGAGTTCATCCACGCCCTTTTCGATGATTTGAAGGATGACCCTGCCGCCCATGCTGATGTTACACGCAGGAAGCAGAAGAACAAGTTCCAGGGACAGAGCGGCAACGGCCAGAATCCGAACCAGCAGAAACCTCAGCAGAATTTCCAGAATCCCAACCAGCGGCAGAAAGCGCCAGAAATCGAATTTGACGGGACGGTTGAAGCCACTGGGGTTCTTGAGATCATGCCTGACGGCTATGGATTCCTTCGTTCGTCGGATTACAACTATCTCAACTCACCTGATGACATATACGTCAGCCAGAGCCAGATAAAGAACAATGCGCTGAAATCCGGAGACACTGTCACCGGTGAGATCCGACCTCCTAAGGAGGGAGACAAGTACTTCCCTCTCGTGAGGATAAAGTACATCAACGGACGCACTCCTGACTACATCCGTGACAGAGTGCCATTTGATTTCCTCACGCCGTTGTTCCCGGAGGAGAAGTTCAATCTTCTTGGACATGGCCACCAGAGCGATCCTTCATGCCGTATCGTGGATATGTTCACCCCTATCGGAAAAGGACAGCGTGGACTTATCGTTTCCCAGCCTAAGACAGGTAAGACGATGTTGCTTAAGTCGATAGCAAATGCGATTGCAGACAATCACCCTGAGGTTTACGAGATAGTTCTTCTCATCGACGAGCGTCCTGAGGAAGTAACCGACATGAGCCGCAGCGTAAAGGCCGAAGTTGTGGCCTCTACCTTCGACGAGCCGGCAGAGAGGCACGTGAAGGTTGCCAATATGGTTCTGGAGAAGGCCCGCAGACTTGTGGAGTGCGGTCATGATGTCGTGATACTGCTTGACTCGATCACCCGTCTCGCACGTGCGTACAACACTGTTCAGCCTGCGTCGGGAAAAGTGCTGACCGGTGGTGTGGACGCAAATGCCCTTCAGAAGCCTAAGCGTTTCTTCGGCGCCGCGCGTAACATTGAAGGCGGCGGCTCGCTGACAATCCTCGCCACGGCCTTGACTGACACCGGCTCCAAGATGGACGATGTGATCTTCGAGGAGTTCAAGGGCACTGGCAACATGGAACTTCAGCTTGACAGAACCCTTGCCAACAGGCGAATCTTCCCTGCCGTCAATGTCGTTCTTTCCAGCACACGTCGTGATGACCTTCTGTACAGCCGTGAGGCGGCCAACAGAATCTGGATCCTGCGCAAGCTTCTTGCCGACATGAATCCGACAGAGGCGATGAACTTCATGCTTCAGCTGATGGACGAATACAAGACAAACGACCTTCTGCTAGAGAACATGAACAAAGTCACTCCTCGTGACGCCAAGTATTACGACACGTTCTAATAGATTTAGAAATAAACAAATTAAAGGCGGTTGAATATTTTCAATCGCCTTTAATGTTTGGTCACTGAGCCTGTCGAAGTGACCGAAACTAACAGGAATCAGCAAAAGTCGCTTCGACAGGCTCAGTGACCGAAGATGAAATCAATACTGATCCCAGGACTTGATCTGGATGTCGTTGATGCCGGTGGAGCAGAAGGCGCGGATGAAGGCGGTGGCGAGACGGGCGTTGGTGAAGAGGGTGACGTTGAAGTCGATGGCCGCTCTTCTGATCTGGTAACCGTTCGAGAGTTCCAGGGCAGAGAAGTTCTTAGGTATGTTGATCACCATATCAACCTCCTTGTTCTGAATCATTTCCAACGCCGGCTTGAACCTACCCTTGAAATTAGGATTGTCGCATTCGCTTGGCCACAGCACCTTTGTCGCAGGAACGCTGTTCTCGACAAGATACTTGTACGTGCCACCGGTGGCGTAAAGCTCGTAACCTTTATCAACAAGAAGACGGCAGGCCATCAGCATGTCGGCCTTCTGAAGCGGATCACCGGTCGAAAGCAGGACTCTCTTCTCCGGAATTCTCTGCCCTACAGAAAGCACGGACTTGAGCAGAGCCTCGTTAAGGTCATCGCCCAGACAGCCGACCTCACCGGTCGAGGACATGTCCACACCCAGCATAGGGTCTGCCTCCTCAAGCCTTGCGAACGAGAATTGCGAGGACTTCACACCGACATAGTCCAGGTCAAAGGCACTCTTCTGCGGAGCGGCAGGATGAAGACCGAGCATGACCTTGGTGGCAAGCTCGATGAAATCAATCTTAAGCACCTTGGACACGAACGGGAAACTTCTGGAAGCCCTCAGGTTGCATTCGATCACCTTGATGGCGTTCTCCTTGGCGAGGAACTGGATGTTGAACGGACCGGAGATGCTGAGCGCCCCGGCAATCGCGCGCGCGATCTTCTTGATTCTGCGCACAGTCTCAACGTAAAGTTTCTGCGGAGGGAACTGGATTGTGGCGTCACCGGAATGGACACCGGCATATTCAATGTGCTCCGAGATCGCATAAGCGAGGATTTCACCGTTGTCGGCGACAGCGTCGAACTCGATCTCCTTGCTTCGCATGTAGAATTTACTGATCACAACCGGGTGCTCCTGAGAGACTTCCGCGGCGAGGCTGAGGAAATGCCTAAGTTTCTCCTCATCGTGGCAGACGTTCATCGCCGCTCCGGAGAGCACGTAAGATGGCCTGACGAGAACCGGGAATCCAACCTTCTTGATGAAGTTGTCAACCTCGTCAACGGTGGTGAGTTCGCTCCATTCAGGCTGATCGACACCGAGACTGTCAACAATGCTTGAGAACTTGTGGCGATCCTCCGCCTTGTCGATGTCTTCGGCTGAAGTGCCGAGAATCGGAACATTATGCTTGTGGAGCTTGAGCGCCAGATTGTTAGGAATCTGGCCACCCACTGAGACGACCACACCGTGCGGATTCTCAAGGTCTATGATGTCCATCACCCTCTCGAATGTCAGCTCATCGAAGTAGAGCCTGTCACACATGTCGTAGTCCGTTGAGACAGTCTCCGGGTTGTAGTTGATCAGCACTCCCCTATATCCCTGTTTCTGGATTGTCTGGAGACAGGTTACGGAGCACCAATCGAACTCTACCGATGAGCCGATTCTGTAGGCTCCGGAGCCGAGAACTATCACGGACTTGCCATCGTTTTCATATTCAATGTCACTCTTTGTGCCATTGTAGGTCAGGTAGAGGTAGTTCGTCTGTGCCGGGAATTCGGCGGCGAGGGTGTCTATCTGTTTGACCACTGGGACAATGCCGAGGGATTTTCTATACTCACGTACCTTGTCCATGTTGGCGGCGACAGCTCCTGTGTCTTTCCATACGGCTCTCTGGATCTGGAAATCGGAGAAGCCTTCCTGCTTGGCGAGGCGCAGGAGTTCCGTAGGCATGTCCTCAAGCTTGTCGTACGAGTTCATGTCCTCGTAAGTCTTGACGATGTTCTGCAGCTTGTTCAGGAACCACTTGTCAATCTTAGTCAGGTCGTGAATCTGATCGACCGTGTAGCCGGCTCGCATTGCCTTGGAAATTACGAATATACGCTTGTCGGTAGGCTCGCGGAGGGCTTCGTCCACATCAGCGACATGGAATTCCTTGTTGCCCACGAATCCGTGTGCGCCTTGACCAATCATTCGAAGACCTTTCTGGATGGCTTCCTCAAAGCTACGGCCAATGGCCATCACCTCACCAACGGACTTCATCGATGATCCGATCTTGCGGGAGACTCCGTGGAATTTGCTGAGGTCCCAGCGAGGAATCTTGCAGACGATGTAGTCAAGGGCTGGCTCGAAGAACGCAGGTGTTGTCTTGGTGACGGAGTTCTTGAGGTCGAACAAGCCGTAGCCAAGTCCTAGTTTCGCAGCCACGAACGCAAGCGGATAGCCTGTGGCCTTTGAGGCGAGGGCTGAAGAGCGGCTAAGACGCGCGTTGACTTCGATGACACGGTAGTCCATGGCATCAGGGTCGTAGGCGTACTGGACGTTGCACTCGCCCACTATTCCGATATGGCGGACAATCTTGATTGAGAGTTCGCGCAGGAAATAGTAATCGTTGTTGGATAGGGTCTGCGATGGAGCCACAACGATGCTCTCTCCGGTGTGGATTCCAAGTGGGTCGAAGTTCTCCATGTTGCAGACTGTTATACAGTTGTCGTAGCGGTCGCGGACAACTTCATATTCAATCTCCTTCCATCCTTTAAGAGACTTTTCCACAAGTACTTGCGGAGAGAATGAGAATGCTTTTTCGCAGAGCTCGTCAAGCTGCTCGTCGTTGTCGCAGAAGCCGGAACCGAGTCCGCCGAGGGCGTAGGCGGCACGGACGATGAGCGGGAAACCGAGCTCGTGGGCGGCCTTCCTGGCCTCCTCTATGCTAGATGCCGGATGGGACTTGATGGTCTTCACTCCGATCTCGTCGAGTTTTTTTATGAATAGGTCACGGTCCTCTGTGTCCATGATCGCCTGGACAGGGGTGCCAAGCACTTGCACATTGTACTTGTCCAGAATGCCCTTCTCGTACAGTTCAACACCGCAGTTTAGGGCGGTTTGACCACCGAATGAGAGGAGAATGCCTTGTGGTTGCTCTTTGGCGATGACTTTTTCGACGAAGAACGGAGTGACAGGCAAGAAGTAAATCTTGTCGGCCACACCCTCCGAGGTCTGCACGGTGGCGATGTTCGGGTTGATGAGGACTGTCTCGATGCCTTCCTCGCGGAGAGCCTTGAGAGCCTGTGAGCCGGAATAGTCGAACTCTCCGGCCTGACCGATCTTGAGCGCGCCCGATCCAAGGATCAGGACTTTCTTTATGTTGGTGTTTTTCATGACTTCTTCTGATTACAGTTTGCTGATGAACTCATCGAACAGGAAATTAGTGTCGGTCGGGCCGCTGGAGGCTTCCGGGTGGAACTGAACCGAGCAGAACGGCTTGGTCTTGTGGCGGATGCCCTCGTTGGTGTCATCGTTCATATTCACGAACCATGGCTCCCAGTCGGCTCCGAGAGTCTTGTCATCCACAGCGAATCCGTGATTCTGGGAAGTGATGAAGCAACGGTTTGTACTGACCATGCGGACAGGCTGGTTGTGGCTGCGGTGCCCGTACTTCAGCTTGTAGGTGTTGGCTCCACCGGCTCTCGCAAGAAGTTGGTTGCCCATGCATATTCCGAAAATAGGCTTGTCGCCCTCCATGGCCTTGCGAAGGTTGGCGACGGTGATATTGCAGAACTGAGGGTTGCCTGGGCCGTTCGAGATGAAGAGTCCATCATAGTCCAATGTGTTGAAATCATAGTCCCACGGCACTCTGATGACCTTCACTCCCCTTTCCATGAAGCATCTAAGGATGTTGTGCTTGACTCCGCAATCGACCATCACGACCGTCTTGGAGCCGCTGCCATATTCAATGACGTTCTTGCAGCTGACGATGGCGATCTGATTGGCAAGGTTCGGGTCGTCGATCGGGAAATCCTTCGCGACATCGTCCGGAACAATCATTCCAAGCATGGAACCTTTCTCGCGCAGGAGCTGGGTGACTGCACGGGTGTCGATGCCGAATATTCCCGGAATTTTCTGTTCCTTCAGCCATTCGTCCAGACTCTTGACAGCGTCCCAGTGGCTGTAGTCGAAAGAGTAGTCGCTGATGACGACTCCCCTTACCCAGATTTTTTCAGATTCGAAGTTCTTTGAGATTCCGAGTTCATCCGCTCCTTCCTGTGGTACACCGTAATTACCTATCAATGGGTAGGTAACGCAAAGAATCTGCCCGGAATAGGATGGGTCTGTGAGGCTTTCAGGGTAGCCTACCATAGCGGTCGAGAAGACCACCTCGCCGTCGCACGGTCCGTCATAGCCGAAAGAGAATCCGCGGAACTCCGCTCCGTTCTCCAACTTTAGTGTCGCGCCTTTTCTTGAGTTCATGATATATACCTAACTAACTGTAATCTAACTTCTATCATAAAAAAACGACCATCTCAAACAATGATGAAATGGTCGGTGAAAGTCAATGAAAGAACATTCCCTTTGTGCATCCTCGGACGCACTGCCGCTCAAAGGTATTAAAGTCACATCAAGCATTACAGAAGTTCGTTTCGTCTGCAAATGTACGCAAAAAAACGGAATTACACATCAAATTGTCCATGAATATAAATTTACTTCCTTCGCATTGATATGAAGCGAAAAACAGCGATAGACAAGAATGTCAGAGCCTCTGTCGCTGGCAGCGCGAGCCATATTCCGTCTACTCCGGCGAAATGAGGCATTAATAAAAAGCAAGGAACAAGGAATATGACTCCTCTCGAAAGCGAGAATATGGTCGCAGGGAGCGCTCGTTCCACACTCTGATAATAGCCGATGACCGCGACGTTCACAATCGACAGAGTGAAGCCGATCGCCATAAGTGGCACACCATGAGCCGCTATCGAATATGCCGGAGCGTCCTTGCTGAGGAAAAGAGCGGCCACTTGACTGATTCCAAACGCAAGAGCGAGTGAGACCACGATTCCGAGTCCCAATGCTGTGAGCAGCGACACCTTGCGGGCTTCAATCACACGGCCCCTGTTGCCGGCTCCGTGGTTGAAGCTGATGATAGGCTGTGCGGACTGGGAAATAGCGTTTCCTGTCATGAATATGAAAGGCATGATATAGCAGGCAATTGAGAATGCCGCCACTCCGTCTTCACCTAAATACTTCATGAACACATAGTTGCCCACGAACATCAGCATCGAGATACTGATCTCTCCAAGAAAAGCCGACAGTCCGAGACGGAATTGGTACCACAGGTTGCGCATTGACAGGCAGAGGCTTTTCCATGACATTTTCAGTGGATATAGCCTCATAGTCTTGGACAGGAACACAATGTAGAACAGGACCATAAGGCCTCCTGTCCAGCATCCTATAGACGTGGCGATGGCGACTCCCTCTAGCCCCTTGTCAAGGACGAACAGGAACACATAGTCCAGCACGACATTGACGATGGACGGAATCGCAGCGGCGGCCGAGGCGTACTTTGGTGAGCCGTCCAGGCGGATGATCAGAAGGCCGACAGACTGGAGGAACAGTGCGCAGAAAGCGTAGGCCAGCCATTTCTGGTAGTCAAGGACGTAAGGCAGCAGCCTGTCGGATGAGCCGAGAAGGTAAGCGCTTTGGGTGCTGAAGCTCTGGACCAAAACCGTAAGCGTCACTGTGATCAGGACACCGAAAATCAAGGTTTGTGTCATGTTGATGCGAGCCGCCTTCTCGTTGTTCTGCGAAAGGTGGACGGAGGAAATAACCGAGCAGCCGATTCCGAACAACAACCCTAACCCAGTCATAATCATCCAGAAAGGTGCGAATATGTTGACAGCGGCGAGCGCATCACTCCCTACCCCGTGCCCGACGAACACCCCGTCGATGGTAGTCATCACAGCCATGCATGCCATCCCAACCAATGTAGGAATGAATATTCTCCTGAAAAGTCCCGGAATGTTGTCGGAACCGAAATCTATCGAGTCTCGTTTCATAATTCAGTTTTGATTTTGGCCTGCAAAGATAGGCATAATATCTTTAGATGGAGAATTATGAAGTTTGTTCAATTCGCGGCAAACGCGACGATTATAACTTGCCATTCCTGCGCATCACAATGTAGACCGTAATGCAGATGATGACGGAAAGAAGCGAGCCGGCGGGAGAGGCCAAGCCCATCGGGAACAGGGTGTCCGGGAACTTGACGGAAGCAAGATAGGACAGAGGAATGCGCGCGCAGACAATCGACAGGAAGTTGTGGCAGAAGGAGATGACCGAATAGCCGCAGGCTGTGAAGAACCCGCTGAAACAGAAATGGATGCCTGCGAATATGCAATCCCAGACGTAGCCTTTCAGGTACTGCCCGCCAAGAGTGATGACCGTGCTGTCGCTCGTGAATATTCTTACGGCATATTCAGGAATGAATTGGAGAGTCACGGCGGCAAGTGTGCCGAAGCCTACTGCGATCGCTATTGCATATTCCATTGTCTTTCTGGCTCTTTCAGGCTTTTTTGCGCCTATGTTCTGAGCCGCGATAGCTGAAACTGTCGCCAGCATCGCCGATGGTACGATGAAGAGCAGGCCGATGAATTTTTCAACGATTCCCACCGCCGCAGCGTCGTTCAATCCCCTGCCGTTCGCGATCGCTGTGATTGCGATGAAAGCGATCTGTATGAAGCCGTCCTGAAGTGCGACCGGCACACCGATTTTTAGGATTCCGTCCATCGTACGCCGCTCAGGCCTAAGGTCTTGCCCTGATATATTCAAAAGAGACTTCCTTCGAATCACTATGGCCGCGATGATGACGCTGATCATTTGGGACAAGGTGGTGCCGAGCGCGGCCCCGGAAGGTCCGAGCCCGAAGTGGCCTATGAATATGTAGTCGAGCGCGATGTTCGCCACGCACGCCACTATCACGAAGTACATAGGACTTTTTGAGTCACCGAGACCTCTGAATATGGAAGCGATGATGTTGTAGGCGATGATGAACGGAATGCCGATGAAGCATATTCGCAGATAGTCGATTGTGCCTTTGACGGCTTCGGGCGGTGTGTCTATCATGCTGACAATGCTTCTGTTGGCGAGCAGCAGGATGAATGTTGCGACTACGGCCGTGATCGCAAACAGGGTGAATGTGTTGCCTATGGTTTTTGAGGCTTCATTTTTGTCTTTGGCTCCTATTGCCCTTCCAAGGCGCACCGTCGTGCCCATTGCGAGTCCAATGATGATGACGGTGAACATGTGCATTATCTGTGCGCCGTTGGCCACCGCCGTCGTGCTGTCCACGCCACAATACTGCCCTATCACGAACATATCCGCCAACCCGTAAAGGATCTGCAGGAAATATGACAGCATGTACGGCAGCGAGAATCTGCTGATGTTGCCTATGATGCTGCCTTGTGTGAGGTCGTTTTGAGCCATAGTTCTGTTTTTGAGGTGCAAATTTAATGAGTTTTGCGTGGATTGTTGGGGTACGGGTTGAATATGTTGGGGATTGTTGATAAATTTGCCGATTGACAGGAGCCCTCAGACATGCAATAGGCGGCTGTTATTTTTGAGTCTGCTTATTGTCGAGGACGATTATGAATATTTTCGGTCCCTGAGCCTGCCGAAGGGACTGCCATTGTGATAAGAATAATGTTGAATATAGAAGACACAATCTGCGCCCCCGCCACCGTTCCCGGAACTGGTGCCATCGCTGTGGTGCGAATGAGTGGGAAAGGCTCATTTGCCATCGCTGACAAAGTTATATCTTGTAAGAATGGTAACATCTCAGATACTGACGGTTACAGTGTAAAATATGGAGTGGCACTTGAGGCTGATGGCTCTGACTTGGACACTGTCCTTGTCAGTGTTTTTCGTGCCCCGCATTCTTACACCGGAGAGGATTCCGTGGAGATTTCCTGCCATTCCTCGAAGTACGTAGCCGAACGCTTGCTTCAGCGTTTGGTTGACTGCGGTGCCCGTATGGCCGGTCCTGGTGAATTTACTCAAAGAGCTTTTGTAAATGGCAAGATGGATTTAACTCAGGCAGAGGCTGTTGCTGACATAATTTCCGCACAGAACGCCGCTTCCCATAAGGTGGCTTTCAGTCAGTTGAAAGGAGGCTTTTCGAAAGAATTGAAAGGTCTTAGGGATGAATTGCTGAAGATGACATCCCTGCTTGAGTTGGAGTTGGATTTCAGCGAGGAGGATGTCGAGTTCGCCAGTCGCGCGGAACTTTCTTCGTTGCTCGATGATGTCCTTTCGCATATTCATTCGCTGACCGATTCTTTCCGCTACGGTAACGCACTTCGCAACGGAGTCCCAGTCGCTATTGTCGGTGCGGTCAATGCCGGCAAGAGTACCCTTCTGAATGCCTTGGTCGGTGATGACCGAGCCATTGTCTCAGACATCGCTGGCACCACACGCGACACCATCGAAGAGACGATGACAATTGACGGCACTTTGTTCCGCTTCATCGACACCGCAGGTCTCCGCGAGACCACTGATGAAGTCGAGAAAATCGGCATTTCCAGATCCTACAAGAAGATGAACGAAGCCTCGATTGTCCTCGCCTTGCTTGATGTCACCGCATCGGAAGAAGAAAACGAGTCTTCGATTTCTGATATTGTCTCAAATTTGAATGTCCAGTCTCAAAAGTTGATAGTCTTGTTGAATAAGGTTGATGTTTTAGGCGATAACATTAATGTTAGCCTAATTAACAACACTGTTTCAAATCCTAATGAAAAGGTTGTTAAGCTATATATTTCCGCCAAGACTGGATTCGGTCTTAATGATCTGAGAAAGCTGCTTTCCGACTCGCAAAAGGCTACCACTTTGGATTCTGACCAGACAATCGTGACCAATCTCCGTCACTACCAAGCACTGATGAAGGCCTCCGAGTCCCTTTGTCAGGTCAAGAATTCCCTGTCTTCCGGCCAGACTCCCGACCTCCTTGCCGAGGACCTCCGCCAAGCCCTCCACCACCTCGGCACCATCGTCGGTGAAGTCACCACGGACGAGGTGCTGGGGAATATATTCTCGCATTTCTGCGTCGGGAAATAACGGGGTAAAAGCAAGCGGGAAAATAGTTCCTTATTTGGGATAAATCGTTGAGTTTCAGAGCCGAGAGTGTGGATAACTTTTCGGCTTGTTTCTTTGTATTACGGGGTTTTTCGGGTACTTTTGAACCGCATTTGAACCACGGTGGTTCAAGTGGCGGGAATGTACGGCTGTCTTGGACGAGTTTACATAGGTTTACGTAGATTTACACAAAATGGCTTAATCAGTGCCTTTCAGTGCCGTGCGGAGGTCTTGAAAAGTGCGTTCCTGTAGATTGGGAAATTTTGCGTGGCGTTTTGTGGGATTAATGGGAACTTTGGGAGTATCGGTTTGTCGAAACTGCGGAAGGGTCTTCGAGAGGTCTTTCGGAAGACAGGTTTTCTGCTGCGAGAAGTGCCGGAGGGAGAAGATGAATGAGAGGCGGAGGGCTGTGCGTCGGCTTGCCGGGGAGGCTGTTGTTGCGGAGAGGATTGCCCCGGTTTCTGATGTTGAGAAAGGGGCGAAGTATGTCTCCATCAAGGATGCGGCTTTATTGCTTGAGGTTAGCAGACCTACGATTTACAGGAGGATTGCTGCCGGGGAGCTGCATCCGATTCGGGTGTCTAGCAGGACTGTGAGGATTTCTGTGGCGGAGCTGCTTGCTGATAGCGGGATTGAGATTACCGAGAACAAGGGTGATTTTTCCGTGCCGATAAAGTTGGAGGAGTCGTTGGCACTATATGGAGTTTCTAGAAGCAAGTTCTTTGCGGCCATCAAGGATGCCGGCATCAAGGCGAGGCGGATTAAAGGCGTGGATTTCTTTCCGAAGCCGGATTTGGATGCGCTCTTCCCTACCCCGGTAAAGTATGTGCGTGACGAATGGTATTCCGTGGATGAGATTATGGTGAAAACGGGATTGACACGGAAGTATATTCGTGATTATGTGAGGAAGCGTAGAATCGGAAAGATTGCAGTCGGGCAGCGGATTCTGATAAACAAAAAGGAATGGGA
>ERZ808277.46-NODE-46-length-89376-cov-4.493725_pt1 | contig 89376 bp, 84 predicted proteins | sample MGYA00521240_ERZ808277 | MGnify/ENA primary metagenome ERZ808277 (study PRJEB31516, sample SAMN03275599) | gut metagenome | biome: mammalia-associated habitat; material: feces | host: Papio cynocephalus | place: Kenya | collected 2012-07-17 ... | reverse complement strand
GAATTCTTTCCTCCTCATTTTTCATAAACGAACAGAATTCTTGCAAGTTTTCTGCGTTCTGCGGAATTTTCATGCCGATTACATCGAGAGTTCCGCCGAAGCCTGCAAGATTGTAACGTCGGTTTTCAAAATCCGTTCTGCCGTCGTCAGGGAAAATAAATCCGCCCCTTGCAATTTTCATCGTGTGCATATACGAAACGACCTGATACAAATCCTCGCGACAGACATTTTTTTGAAGCGGCTTATATTTTGCGTCCAGAATATACTCGCCTTTTTTGTAAAAATCCGGGTAGATTCTGCGGTAGTCTTTATCAAAAGCCAGCTCGTCATCATTCTTGAACATTCTAAGTCCGCCTTTGTGATTCTTGTTTTCCGGGTGAATGAATCCGAGCTGGCGCAGAATTGTGTTCAGATATTCTTCCCAAAGCCATGCGCCGTCAAACAAAAGTCCGCAGACTGATTTTTCGCCTGAATGATAGTTCATTTTTGAATGGTTCAGAATCGCAAGGCAAAGTTTTTGAAGCGGCTTCCATTTCGTGAAAAAAGGATGATTTGTTCCGCGGAGATTTTCGGAAATTATTTTCTGCCGTGCATGGAAACTGTAATTCTGAGTAAGCTCGATAATTTGGCTGACTGCGGATTTTGTTTCGGAATCACAGTTCAAGACTGATTTTCCAAACGGCTTTGTTTTTATAAATTCAATCGTGTGGCGCACAAGCTCTGTAAGCGGATTGTCAAAAACCTGCGTTCGCTCCTTGTATGCGACTTTTCCTGCGAACGGAATATTCTGCCTGATATGCCGCGAAAAATTCAGCGCGCCTTTTACATTCGCATCGTTCCGCTCAAAAATCCTGTAAGTCTTGAAAATTCCTTGCCGAAATGCATTTTTTAGGACAAGCGGAAAAGTAAAAATCAGGAGGTCAAAAACGCTGCCGCTCGAAGCGTTGAAATTCAGGCTGAAAAGATTTTCGCCAAAAACTTTTCCAAGCATATAGTGAAGGAAAAAGTCGTTTTTTGACTTGGAAAACCGCGAGGCAATTTCAATCTGAACCGCGCCATTTTCTGCACTACCGCCAGAACCTGTTCCGACAAAACCCATCAGATTACCAGTTTTGATTTTTACCTCGGAAAGGTTTTCAGCACAGCCGCACATCTCAAAAATCGGAAGTTCGCCGATTCTGCCGTAAGATTTGTCAATTTCATACGGAAAGACAAGAAGATTTTGATTTTTACCCGCAAGGTCTTTTAGCGGAACATTCGCAATACGAGAAAGCGAGGAATAATGCGTGGCGGAAAAAGGTTCTGCGTCGCCAGTTCGGGAAGAAACGCCTTGTATAAGAGAAGAAATTTTTTGCGAGCAGTTGTTGTCAGTGGTTTTAAGATGGAGCATGGGTTTTATCCTATCGGCAAATCCACGCCAAAATAAGGCTCGTTCTCGTGAACCTCACTGATTCCGCGGATAGGCAATTCCTAGCGTATTTTTCATTCTTCATAATCATTCAAATTATGAATTTCTTTATGATTTTCAAAATCAGTAATTTCTGAAAAGTTAACATAATCAAAAGAACTATAGTCTAAAATAATTTTACTGCTATAATACTTTTCTTCTACTTTCGACAAAGCCTCTTCAAAAGAATTTGCCTCAACTTTTACTAACTCTGACAAAATCTCTTTTATTTCAATTGTATATTCGTTCATACTAAAATATTGATCGAATTTTAATTTTGATCAACTACAAAATCGAACCAAGTTCTTGTTTTTCTATTTCAAGTTTGTAAAGTCTTTCAAGTTTATCATAGCTTAAAAAACTTACTCTTTTATCTTTTCTGATTTTGTCAAATGATGTGTAGCTTAACTTCTTATCATATTCAGCATGACGCCTTTCATCTGCAACAATATACATATTTGTATAAAAATCCTGCAAATCTGAAAATTTTGTAAGGGAGTTTTGAATATCTGTTGAATGTTCCACTTCAAAAAAATCTTCCGGCATTTCTCTTTCGTTAAACCAAATTACATCAATTGTCGAGCTTCTTTGCGTAAACTTTTCATAAGAATATGCCGGTTGTTCCTGCAATGTTCGCAAATCACCAAGCCTTTCATTAAGAAACATTTTTGACTTATCTTGATTAGGAACAAAAGTTTTCTTGTTTCTCAAATTGCCGATAGTCACCAAAAGTCCCTGATAATATGAATGTGTAAATTCTTGAACAATTTTTGAATCTTTATTTTTTTCGGTTTCAACGACAATTCCTTTTTGCTCAAGTTCTTTTTGATAAGATTTTAAAGCCCAAAGACCTGGCTTGATTTTATATATATTTGGATTTTCTTGAACAATTCGGCGAATTGAGGCAAAAGGAGTTTTTGATTTCCATTCGCAATCTTTTATTTTAAATACTTCCTGATTCAATTGGCCTAAAGTTGCAGCACCGCCAAGTTTTTCCAAGGTTTGAATTACAGCTTCATATTGTTTCATGGATTTTACCTTTTATTTATATAATGTCTGCGTGAGGGATTGGAGCACCGAAGTTCCAGCGCAACTGAAAGTTGCGACGGAATGAGCAGTAGCGAAGTGCGGAAAGCCCGACGGCTTTAGCCGGCACGCACTGATTTTCTTCATCGCAAATCATCGGATTTTTTGCATTGTTGAACGGCACGTTGAACTCGCCTTTTTTGTTCACGCGGTAAAGTCCGTTGAAGCAGGTTTTGTTCAGAAAAATAAATAGCGCGGCTTTTTCAAGATTTTCAGCGTCGTTTTTGCTTAGTTTTAATTCGTTGTAGCGAAGGCGTTTTTCGTAAAAAAGAATTTTATTTTCTTCCAAAGTCTGACTTTTATATTTCTGCTGGAGTTCTGAAAGCTGTTCTATCAAAAGATTGCAGCTGTTTTTTATATGCGAATACGTGTTTATAAGCTCAGCATTCACATCGTTTATGAAAACTTCTTCCGGATGGCATTTTTGAAGCACATCGAACAAAACCGCGCCTCCGCCCACAAACGGCTCGCAGTATTTTTTGATTTGGTGAGGATAGTGTTTTCTGATTTCCGGCAAGAGCTGAGTTTTTCCGCCCGCCCATTTTACAAAGGGATGTGCAACCATAATGTTCTATCAATGATATATTGTATCATAAAGTTTATTAGAATAGCATATAATAATTTCTAAAAAAAAGTGGAATATTTAAAACTATTCACCCTCTTCTTCCAAATTGTTTTCTGTTAAATCTGTCCCAAAATATGCGCTCCTAAGCTTTTCAAAATTTTCTTCAGCGTTTTCTGTGCCGCGAAGATATTCTTTTATAAGCCCTTCCAAGTGGTAATCCCAAAGTTTTTGGAAGCGTTCGTTGTTGTTTCCTTCAAAATCTTTCAGTTTCAGGAAATATGCGCCGCCGATGTGATATGAGGAAGGCGAAGAAAGTTCCGTGATTTCCGTAATTTCGCTGTTCAGTTTTGCAAGGCGGTTTTCCGCTTCATCCTTGATTTCGCCAAGTCCAGTTAGCATTTCAAGGTTTTCAGATGCCTTGATTTCCTTGAACGCAAAACGGCGGCGGAACGCGAAATCCATTGTATCAACGCTGCGGTCGATGTCGTTCATCGTTCCGATTATGTAGACGTTTTCGGGGATAAAAAAGTGGCCGAAATCTGACGGATTTGAAACACGCAATGCCTTGTCGAACTCGTTTCCCTCAGTTTCAAGATTTGCATACTGAGTGCGGATTGTTGAAATTGTTTTTTCGCCGGACTGATGTTTCTTCAAGTCGTCATAGGAAACGCGGTAGCCAGGCTCAACCGCATAGAACAGCTCGCCGAAGATTTTTGAAAGCTCACTGCGGTTTATTTCGTCGATGATGAAGAGGAATTTCTTTTCCTGAACTTTTTCGACTTTTTGGATATTTAAAGTTTGAGTTTCAGCACGAATCTTTTTATATAAAGTTAAAATGTATGAATCATGTTGAGTTCCCCACTTTCTTTTGAAAAAATCTCTTATTTCGTTCGCAGAATTGATTTCAACATCAGAATTCAATAATTCAATTAAATCATTTTTGGAAAGCGTAAGTTCTTTTACCTTTTCATTCGCAGGAATTTCAATGAAAATATTTTTTTCAGAGTTATCAACAATAAAGAATTTATTTCCTCGTGTAATTTCATAAACTAATTTTTCATCTCTAGCCTTTTCAAGAAAATTTTCAACTTTGTCTTTTATGGAACTTTCCTTTTCCAGAACTTCAACTGACTTTTTGCTGTCAATCAAATTTTGCAGTGCCCTTTTGCAGAATTCCTTGAACACGCCGTCTTTCCGCTCAAAACCGATTTCACCATTATTCTGGCTTTTCGGGCGCAGACCTTCAACAAAATCCGTATAATCGTAGCTCGGATGAAACTGGACAAAGCCGATTTCATTTTGTGTGCAGCCCATTCTTTTGGCAATCTCTTTGGCAAGAAACGTTTTTCCAGTTCCCGGCGCGCCGTGAAGAATCAGGTTGTGGGTGTGCAAAAGAAGGTCAGTGAGTTGGTCAGTCAAGTTATCGGCAAGAGAATTATTTGGCATTGTGTTTGCTCCGTTCCATGCATTGTACGAGATTTCTGGAATTGATTTTTCTGTTAATTTTCTTGTTTGAATACAATCTTTGATTTCTTCCAGAAGATTCAAATAATTCTTGCCGTTAAGTTCTTTTTCGTCAAAAACATTTATTCCATTGTTTTTAAGATAATTACGGCTATTTGAATCTAGCGGCATAAAATTATAAGGCGAAATCCAATAAAATCCCATTGTTATATTCCATTTGATTCCATTAAAACCAAGCACCTTATCAAAAAGTTTTTCCACAAGAGGCAAATCATCATTAAAAACTGCTTCAAACAATGAACACAGCAAAGGAATTTGACTATCAGCTGTTTCACGTCTATAAAATGTCGATTTCCTATTATCCACCAAAGGAATGCTGTCAAAATCAGAAGGAATTTCTGCTGAAATATTCAATTTGTTTTTCAGAAAACCACAAATAATCTTGCGGTTTTCTTCAGTAAGTCCCCGATTAAAAATCGAAAAAAATGAAAAGAAATCTATATCAAAAACTTGAGATTTGTCGTGATTGTTAATAAAATTCACATACTTTTCATCAAGTTCATAGACAATTTTGACCAAATCGCTTCGATTGTCCTTAAATTCCAGTAATTTTTTTGCCAATTCAGTGTAAAATGGAATCCAGGTAAATTTCTTTTCCATAACTTCAACTCCTTGTAAATCATTTTTTCAGCTCGTGATATGGATATTATAACCGATTTTCTAAAACTGAGCCGCTAATTTTGTTCAACGTGCCGATTTTTCTAAAGCTGCATCTGTTAATTTTTCTCACCTCGCCGACTTTTCAAACATCTGCTCCAGAAGATATTTTCCGCTTGCGGTCTTGAACACGTTCGCCTTCATCGCGGGAACTGCCTCGCGCTTGCAGTAGCCTTCCATCACATTCACAATAAAGTCCGCCTCAACAAGAATCTGAAAGTCAAGAGCGTCAATCGCCTTGTACGTGTGGTGGTGGCCGATTATAAAGCAAATCCGCTCAACGTCGGCCGCAGGAAGAGAAAGCGGCTCAAGGAGTTTCCGCGCGATTGCAGGACCTTCCGCCTCCTGATGCTGCGGCTGGCTGTTTCCGTATTTTTCCTTGCTCGCCTTTACGCCGATGTCGTGAAGATACGCTGCGACTTCCGTTATAAAAAGCGTATGCTCGTCCACATTTTCCATCTGCGCGATAAGCCGGCTGTAGCCATGCACCGCCATCAGATGATGAATGTTAGGTCCGTCCGGGTCGTAGTCAAAGATTGATTTTAGAAGTTTGGTCAGGTTCATGTTCATAATGTTTTGCTCCTTATGTCGTCATACTGAACTTTCTTTAGTATCTTTTTTTCAGGCGTTCCCCTCACTGCGTTCGGGTCGGCTGTTCCGCACTTCGCTCACGCTCTAAGTCCTCGCCGTGCAAATCGCACGGCTGCGGTCTTTGGCTTCGGCTGTCAAAACAGCCTTCGCCAGTGCTCCATAGCCTAACGTGATAGCGTTAGGTCGTGCGCGAGAGCGCACACATTAAATAAACAAGTTTTGCATCAGCAAAATCTCACATTTTAAGTTACATTATGTAACTAACAGAAAAATATAATAAACCAAATATCGGTTGTCAAGAATTTTTCTAAAAAGTTGTTGACAGCATTTTCTAAAAAATTGAATCAACTTTTCCACAAAATCAATGTTATAATATTCACATGCAAGAAGAAATCTTGACTGGTGGCCGTTCAACGGTTGGTGTAGTAAAAATCGGGAATGAAGTTCGCCGTTCGCACAAAAAATTGGGTTGAGTTTTCAAAATTATGGGCTCAAGAGAACCGAATAAAACTTATAGAAGAAATCGGATGAAATTCTTAAAAGCACTAAAATCAGTAAACTACAGATTGTTTTTCGCAATTTTTGCGACTATGCTTTTTCCCTCTGTTTATCAAACTGTACGAATTTATTTTCTTGGGAACTTGCCAAACGAATGGGGAATAAGCATTGCAAGCCAGCTTTCCTGGATAAACCTTTTCTACGAAGTTGTTCAAGAATCTTTGATTTTTCCGCTTTTTTTCTTACTCGGAAAATCCTTGAACAATCACAATGAACTTGAAAACAAAATCCGCACAGGACTTTTTACAACGGCTTTTATCTACATCGTTTTGTCCGCATTGATTTTTATTTTTGCAAAGCCGCTTGTAAAATTTATGGCGCAGAACAAAAATCTTATCGATGAAACTGCGCGCTATATTCGTCTTGAAACCGTTGCCGCATTATTTTCAACTTTGTGGCGATTTTTGTTTCTCGTTTTTATAACGCTGAAAAAAGATTTCTTCATCTATATTCTTCTTGGAATTCAAGCGGTTCTTTCAATAATTTTGGACACGTTTCTTGTAAGCACACTGCCAGTTTCCATAAATCTTGGCGTAAACGGAATTGCGGTTTCAAACATAATCGTGAACGTTTGCATTTTAGCGGTTTCGTTTTTTCTTCTTTCAAAAGATGGATTTCAAATCTTCAAAAAAACGCAGTTGGATTTTTCTTGGCTCAAAGAATGGTTTTCCGTTGGAAAATTTTCAGGAATCGAATCATTTTTGCGGAATCTTGCGTTTATGATGATGGTTGTTAGAATGGTGAACGTTGTTTCAGAGCAAGGAAATTATTGGATTGCGAACAATTTTATCTGGAACTGGCTTTTGCTGCCCGCTCTTTCGCTTGCTGATGTTGTAAAAAAAGAAATTGCTGAAGACCAAGAAAACATCAGCTCAAAAACTTTTGGCTACATTTGTCTTTCTTGTGTTTTCGTCCTGATTTGGATTTTTTCGATTCCGCTTTGGAAGCCGTTTTTTAAATTCGTGATGAACGTTACCGAATATGAGACCGTTTTTCGTATCGCCTTGATTGAAACTGGATTTTACATAACTTTTATTTTCAACACTTGCATTTTTGACGCAACTTTTTACGGACTTGGAAAAACAAATTATATGCTGATTCAGTCCGTCTGCATTGATGTGGTTTATTATGGAATTATGTTCATTTTGTACTGCGCAGGAATTTTTGTTCCATCTTTGACAGGAATCTGCCTGATGTTCGGAATCGGAATGTCTCTTGACTTTATTCCATCGGCGATACTTTATGCACATTTGCTGAAAAAACTAGAGGTTCGCATTAAGATTTAAAACTCAAACATTCCCTGCGCGGCTTCCGATTTTTCTTGCGGAAAAGCGTTCATGTACTCAAACACTTTTTCCGGCCGCCACTCGATTCCGGATTTCTGACATTCGCTTGTGATGAGACACATCAGGCGGCCGTTTTCAGGGCTTGTAACTTCGTAGGCGTTTCCGTAAGTGCGGATGTATTTTTCTTTCAGTCCGGGAAAATGCTTGTCGAGCTTGCTGTAGAAATATTCTCGGTTTCCTTCGCGCAGCGTAAGTCCGATTCCAAAGCAGATTATTCCGAGCACTTTTTCCTGAACACAGATTTCAAGGAGGCGGCGGATATTCTGCTCAGTGTCGTTTATAAAAGGAAGAAAAGGCGAAAGCCACACGACTGTCGGAATTCCGCGTTTCTTGCATTCGCCAAGAACTTTCGCGCGCCCGGCCGTTGCGTAGACCGCAGGCTCGATTGTCCGGCACAAATTTTCGTCCGCGGTTGTAAGCGTCATCTGGACAACGGCTTTTGACTTTGCGTTGATTTCTTCTATTAAACTGATGTCTCGCAGAATCAGGTCGCTTTTTGTCTGGACGGCAATTCCGAATCCGTGCCTATTGATGACTTCAAGGCAGCGGCGCATAAGGGAGAGTTCCGCCTCGCAGTGCATATAAGGGTCGCACATCGCGCCTGTCCCAATCATGCACTTTTTACGCTTGGAGAAAAGCTTCTGCTCCAGAAGTTCCGCCGCATTCCGCTTTACCTCGATGTCCTCAAAGTCATGGTTCATCTGGTAGCAGCGGCTGCGCGAATCGCAGTAAATGCAGCCGTGCGTGCAGCCACGGTAAATGTTCATTCCGTTGCGCGCCGAAAGAATTCCTTTTGCCTCTGTAAAATGCATACCAGCTACACAGCCCTGCTTTTATGGCACGCAAAATAAATCACCTGGTTTTCTTTTGCAATTTTTTTTACAAGCTGCAAAGCGTTCGGAACTTTCTCGTCATCAAGATTTACAAACGGGTCATCTAAAATGACTGGCGGCCTGATATTTTCAAAAAGCGCGTCCACAAGCGCCATACGGGAGCAAAAATTCACCATGTCCTTGTAGCCGTCGCTAAGAAAATTGCTTTTGTGCGTCTTGCCGTTGTCATCAAGCAAAACTTCCAAATCAGTATTTATAATCAGGTTTACGGAAGAGCCGAGCATTTTTACGTATTTTTCAAATCCTTTTTTCATCGGGTCGCTGTAATTCGCGTCAAGATTTTCCTTGGCTTTTTGGAGCAGTTCCAGAGTTTTTGAAAAAATTTCGTATTCGGCGGATTTTTCGCGTTTTTCAAGCGTAAGCCGCTCGATTTCAGTTTCAACGTCGCCTTTTTTTTCGGTGTCGGCAAGATTATCGCTGATTATTTTCTGATAGTCTGACAAAATCTTGTTTTTAGAAGAAAGTTCTTCAGACACAGCTGAAAGTTCATTCTGCAGGACATCAACCGGTTTTTCCGGCTTTATAAGATTTTCAAAAGACTCAATTTTGTTGTTCGGGTCGTTTTCAAACTCCTCAATTTTCTTTTTTTCGGAAAGAATCTGACTCTCAACGTTTTTTATTTCCGTAAGTTTTCCGTGAATCTCAAGAACCTGATTTGCATAGCTCAAAGTTTTTTCAGTCTTGTATTGAGAAAGAATCGCTTCAAGTTTGCTTTTTTCTTCGCTTTGAATTCTTAAATTTTCAGAATCGGCGTTGATTTTCTTTTTAAGCTCTTCAAGTTTCGCAAGTTTTTCGTTCAAAATCTGAATATCCGCAGGCACAGAAGAAATATTTTCCGTCTTGCAGTAGCGTTTTGTAAAAGCCCGGATTTTTGTCTCATATTCTTCCGGTGTGATTTTCTGCGAGTCCAGCCACTTTTTGTATTCGTTTTCTTTTTGCAAAAGCCTTGAATAATCGCTGAATTCCGTGCTGATTTTTGTGAGCGCGCCAATTTCTGAAGAGTCGTTTTCAGAATATTTCTTGATGAAATTTTTGTACGATACCTCCAGATTTTCCGCGTGGCCCTGTTTCTCTGCAATTTCTTTTTTAAGGCTAGAAATTTTCTGTTCAATTTCCGAAAAATCCTGTCTTTTCCCTTTTATAACAATCGCCAGAATCATAAAAAGAATAAAAACCACAACTCCAGAAAGCCCAAGAATTATGTTGTTCAAGACAAATCCAAAAATTCCAGCCGCCAAGCCAAAAGATCCAAGTGTTGCAAACATAATTTTTTTCGGATTTTTCTGTTTTTGCCGCAAAAGCGTGTTCAACGCATTTTCTTTTTCAAAAAGCTCATTCTTTAGCTCGTTTATTTGATTTTTTTCCTGCTGAACTTTTGAAATGTCAGAAATACAGCCGTCGATTTTTTCCTTTGAAACATCTGAATTTTTGTATTTTTGGCTCAAAGAACTAAATTCCGAATATTCCGGCTCCGTAAGTTTTTTTGCGCTTTCAGACTGCTTAAAATTTTTGTATTCATTGTCAGTTTTTAGACATTCCTCAATCTGAGACTTTGAAGGAATATCGCCGGCAAAATAATTTTTCAAGGTTTCATAGAAATCTTTTTCAGTTTGGCTTGCAGACTGATTTTTTATGTTCGACTCAATCGTTGTATAATTGTTTGAAATTGAATCGATTTTTTTTACAGTTTCTTCCGTTGGAATTTGCCCGTTAAAAAAATCGCAGAGAGATTTCTTTTCATTTTCGGATTTTTTCAAGTCATTTTTAAGCTGCTCGTATCTTGTTTTGCCTTCAAATTTTGCCCAAATAGAAATTTGCTCCGCAACAGATTCCTGCTGTTTTTTCAGCTCAAGAATTTCTTTTTGAATCCCAGAAACTTTTTCTTCATAAGCTGCGTTTTCTTTCAATTTTGAATCAATTTCTTCTATATAATTCCTATTTGCGTCAATTTTTTGCTGGATAGCCGGAATCTCGCCTGTTCCCTTGTTTCTTCCTTGCAGCTCCTTCGATTTTTTTTCAAGAATTGCCGCCGCTTCCTCAAAATTAGAAATATCGCCGCTTTCAACAAGATTGTTCAGCTTTGCGGTGATGTCCGCCGAGCCGACCGGAGAATCTTTTAACGTTACAAAAACGCTCCGCGCATAAGAATCCCGGTTGATTCCAAAAATTTCAGTTCCCAAATCTTCCGAAAAATCAAAAGAAGGTTTATTCGTTTTTAAATCGCGCAGCTCAAATGTATCCTCATTTTTTTTTGAGCCAAAAGTTCTGTTCACTAAATATTCTTTGCCGTTGTGGCAAAATATCATGCTTCCGCCGTAAACTCCGCCCTGCCACGGAAAATATTTCAGCTTTTCATTTTTTTCAACGTCTTTTGAGGCTGTGTGTTCCATTCCGTAAAACATTGCTTTTATAAAAACTGAAAGAGTCGTTTTTCCCCAGCCGTTTTCATAGACAAAAGAATTTACGCCTTTTTTCAAATCTATATCAACATTGTGGAATTTTCCAAAATTATTTATGTGAATTTTTACAATTTCCATTGCTAAAGTCTCCCCGCCAACGCTTTTATGCCGGTCATAATAATCTTGATTTTTTGCTCTTCAGAAAGATTCTGCTGATTTTTTACAAGACGGATAAATTCACCTTTTAGCGAAACATCTTTTTCATATTTTGTGAAATCGATTTTTGTTTCAGTTTTATCTTTTACACGCACATAAAAATAGTCCGAAGCCAATGCCGACTGGTAAGATTCCGGCTCAATTTCAGTTTCCTCAGAAAGCTCGCCTGTCAAATCAACCTGAACAATATCTTTGGAAGAAATTCCAGCAAGAGAATCCGTTATTTTTTGCATAATATCTGAAAAATCCAGAACTCCAGAAAGTTTCACAGGAATTTCATGAACAATTCTTTTTGAAACCGGAACAAATTTTGCCTCAACTTTATTATTTTCAATATCCAGAAGAACAAATCCCTTTTTTCCACACTCGTCAAAGCCGCGCCCTTCAAGACAGCCCGAATAGCACCAGGAACAGCGGTTATCAAGTTTTTCAATCTTAAAATCGTGGATGTGCCCCAAAGCAATGTAGTCAATGTTTTTATTCGTCAGTTTTGGCAAGGAAATTTCCGGAGCGTCATTCTTTGGCTTGTACTCGGCAATCTGTCCATGCAAGACAACGATATTCACTCGGGAAGGATCAGGATTCAGCTCGCTGTAAGCCGCCAACGGAATTGACGAGGAAAATTCGCGACCGTAAATATCAACATTTTCATACGAATGTTTTTGCCATTTTGATTTTGAAAAACGCTTTAAATTCGGAACCAGTTTTTCTTCAAAAAAATCAACATTCTCGTCATGGTTTCCCCGAAGATACAAAAAATCAATTCCAGGATTCTGCTCAATGATATAAAAAATCCGCTGCTTTATTTTTTTCTGCTGGTTTTCCTTTGTGTCAAACAGGTCGCCGGCAATAATTATCGCTTTTACACCGTTTTCCCTTGCAAACTCAACCATTTTCGCAAAAGAATCGACAATCTCATTCCGCCGGAGTTCCGCATTCTCCTTTGAAAAATGCGTTCCCATTTTAGAATCAGCGTGAATGTCAGCACAATGTATAATTTTCATCAGTTGATAGACTCCTGAATTTTGAAACTTTCTTTTTATTTTACAATTATAGCATGAAATAAACGGATTTTATAGATTTTCCAGATTTCTAACTCTCACTCATACTTCGTTATTAGCTTGTGAATGTCTATTTTCTGTTTTTTAATAATTTTTCGGCTTCATCCAGCATTTTCATCTCTTCTTCATCCTGCCTGTCAGCCTCTTTTGCCTCAAAATTTTTTCGTCGCCTGTCAAACTCCAGATAAATCTCCTCGACTTTTTTGTCTGCCAGTTTTCTGTTTATAGAGCCTTTATCATGCAAAAGCGGCAGATAATGACCGGTAATAATTTTGTCCGCATTTTCTTTCCAAAATTGCATTGTCAAATCTTTTCGCATTTTTACAATCAATTCCGCGCTTTCCAAGAAAATTGTCACAATACGGTTAAGCGAATCCAGCTCATCATGCGTAAGATAATTCTTGCTTGCATAAATATCCTGCTTGCGGACGATTTTTCCCTTCCAGCTTGTAAGGTTCATATTTGGCTTTGAACTATCGGCCCGGCTTAGAATCAGCTCAGGCGCAGTCATTTTTGTGACAGCAAAAATCAGCTTGTTCTGGATTTCAGCAAAAAACATCTGGGTGGCTTTATCAATCGCGTCATAATCTGAACAAAGAGAAAACAAATCTCGGAGCTTCTGATAGAAACGCTTTTCGCTCGCGCGGATGTCCCGGATTCGCTCAAGTAGCTCATCAAAATAATCAGGCCTGCCGTCAGGATTTTTCAGCCGCTCATCATCAAGAACAAATCCCTTTGCAAGGTATTCAGAAAGATTTTCGTTTGCCCAGCGGCGGAACTGAGTTCCACGAATACTTCTCACACGGAAACCAACCGCAATCACCATAGGAAGCGCATAATAAGTAACATTGTAATTCTTGCCGTCCGAGGCAGTTGTTAAGAAATCCTTAACAACTGATTTCTCGTCTAATTCCTTTTCCTGCAAGACATTAGCAATATGCATACTGATATTCGGCTTAGAGGTGTCAAAAAGCAAAGCCATCTGCTGCTGGTTCATCCAGACAACACCATCCTTTGAATAGAGCCTGACATCGGCTTTTCCGTCATCTGTCTTGTAAATTATAAGTTCATTTTGCATGATTTGTTTATTGCTCCTCAATCACTCCAGTTCATTCTTAAACAATTTCGTGACAAGTACAATCTATAACGAAAAATACATATTATTTATCATTACTAGCCATCATCTTCGCATAATGTTCTGGTCCAATAACTGAAAATATTGATTCAAATATTTCAAACAATTTTTCTATTTTTTCATTATGAATCTTTTCAAAATACATATTATCCAATGGAGAAACTTTATGACTTTCATCATTTATCATTGAAATAAAAGCACATTTTAAATAATGTTCAACACTATCTTTATTTTCATCACACAAGACTGTTGCCCAAGCATCATTACCAAGACCAATAAAATTTGCATAGGTTTCTAATATTCGTCTAAACAAATTTGCAATTAATATGTTTTGAGAATTACTATCTTTTGGAGTATTCTCCTTAACATATCTAACAGTTTGCCACATCAAAGAATAATCGTCTTGTTCTTTATAATCACACTTCTGTATATTTGTAATATTTTCACAATTTTTTGAAATACGATAATGTGATTGTAATTTACAAAGTGGTCTTTTTTTCATCGCGATCTCTTTATAAAAGTAATAGTTATGCGTAAAAATAAAAACTTGACTAATATTTGGATTAAGAAATTCATCTTTTTCTGATTTTGTTTTACCTTTGTATGTTATCAATCTATTAACTAATATCGAAACAATGAATAAAACCTGACTGTCCATACTTGAAACAGGATCATCAATCACAATTATTTTCTTTTTTGTTGACTTTTTTTGAATATCTGTAGTTCCTAGACAGAGTTGATAAAAATATAAGAATGAAATAAAATTCTTTTCTCCTTCACTCAAAGAAGTAAAAATATTTTTTTCTGATATTTCAGCTGTACGAGAAAGATAATATTGGGAAATATTATTTTCTCTGTTTTTTTCTAATATTTGAAAACCTATAAAACCTGAGTTTTTAAGAATTTGATTGATATTATCAATTGCTTCTTTTGTATTTACAGTCTTAGTTTGTAACTCTGTATTAGCAATTATAAGATTGTCAATTTCTATTTTCAACTTATTAATTTCATCTAAGTTTTCAGAAATTAACTTTTGCATCTCTGCACTTTTTTCATTATACTTTTCTATATCTTCTTTACATTCATAAGCAAGATATTTCCACATACTTTCTTTTAAGTTTTCTTTTTTCTCATCAATAGAATTTACAAGTAAATTATTCTGTTCAATTGCAGTATTAATAGAGTTTATATTTTCTATAAATAAGTTTGGTATTTCTGGAAAAGTCTTTCGTTCATTTGGAGAATTGATTTTTTCTTTTACAATGTTCAAGTTTATATCATAAAATTTCTTCAATGTCATTTGTAGAGTTGAAGTTATATTTTCATTATTATATTGAGTAGATACAATTTGAATGTTTTCTTCTAACTCAGAATAACACTTTTCATATAGTTCTTTTTCCTTTTCTAATTCTATCAACTTCTGTTTATATGATTCATCAAAAATAGAATTCAATTGAGAAATAAAATCATCATCTATTGTTTTCTTTTGACAAAAAGGACAAACAGTCTTTGTTTTTTCAAGGAATATCTTTCCCTGTGCAACCCAAGTTTTTAATCCATAATCTTTAATCATCTTAGAAATCTGAACATCTTCTTTTCCGACAATAACTTCATCTAATAAATCTGAAAGTTTATTTTGTTTTTCAAAAAAATTATTATATAATTTAATATCAATACTGTTATCAATATTTATCATATTTTCTTCATATAATTTCTTATATAACAAGTTAATCTCATTTAAATCTTGAGTTTCAACATCTTGTTCTAATATTTTTTCAATATTATTCAGATTCGATTTCTTATTTCCTGAATATTCAAGTTTTATCTTTGAAAACGTTTTAAAAACATTTCTTTTTTCAAAACATTTATTAGCTAAATCTTCCCTAAGTTTTGATTTCTCAGTATTTAGAGTTTCATTAACTTCTTCTATTGATTTTCTTTTACTTTCCTTTTCGGTTATTTTTTTTCGTTATCTTTAATTTCTCCATCAATTCTTGCATTTGATTCATTTAAGGAAAAAACACCTTTTAAAGAATCCTTATTTTTAAAATTATCCTCAATGAAATCTTGATTAAAAACAAGAATTTCTTCTTTGTCTGAATCAAAGTTTTCTTCATTACAAAAAGGAAATAGCATATTAGAAGTATTTTTTTGAAGAGAATCTAGATATTTCGCTATTGTTGATTTTCCACAACCATTATTTCCAAAAAAATAATTAAGTTTCGTTAATTCTTCAATTTCTACACCATTTGAATTATAACTTGCAATATTTTTGATTATAATTTTTGTAATCAATTTTATATTTTCTCCATCATCATTATACCATAAGTTTCTCAAAATATCTTATGTAACTCAACCTAAATATAATTGCAGATTGGACTTTTAAATTGTATTAAATACGAAAACTATTTTTGTGGAGCGAATGCGTTTTTTAGGACGATTTGCATCAAATACCTAGAGATTTTTCAGAAAAACTTCCCCAAGTAATAAAGTTTATTATCTTCTTGCTCCAAGTCTTACGTTAATCATTGAAAGTAGGCTTTCCTTTATTTCATTATGAATACTATCCATTCCATAGGCTTTTAATACAATGGAATCAAAGTTTTGCCTATCTTCTTGGTTCAGTTCTTGTTCGATAGGTAGAATTTTTCTTTTTAACAAAGGTTCAAAAGCTTTTAGAATTTCTTCTTTTTGCGAGTTAGACAATAATTTTGGATTAAGCATATAAGAATCTGCAAATTTATCCTTGCTCAAATCCAAAGCACCAGCTCCACGTCCAAAACCAGTTGCCTCAATATAAAACATTCCGACAATAGAATTTAAAAGCGCATGGCAAAGATTAACATCCAAATTTTCTAGTTTAGGAATAAAACCTATAAGACGCTGATTTATGCAAGTTGGTTCGGTAAATTTAGCAAAAAACAATCTTTTATCAGGATTCAATCCAGTGATAAGCAAAAATTTCTTTTTGGCTTCTTTCAAATTATACCAAATATCACCATGCTGCAAAACGGACTGATTCAAATTGTTTTCAAACTGCTTGAAATATTGAATTGTTTTTGTATGCCCAAGAGATTCCAGTTCCTTGTAAGTTTTATATGATGTAATAAAATAGTTGTCTGGCTTTGCAATCAGAGTATCACAGCCTTTTGAATTTTTTAGCATTAAAGAAACATACTCTTTATCAACAACATCAGGAGACTGCGAAATAAAAATATCATCCTGACCTGTTTTTGCACCTCTATATACAAAAAATAGCGCCCCAAGTGGAATTAAATTGCTTTTAAATCTCACAAGCCAATTTACTTTATGAAAACCAACATTAAAAGACAAATTAAGTTTTCTGATTTCTTCCAATTTCTGCCAAGAATATTCTTGCCGTGACATTATTTCGTTATCAATTTCTTTGTTTTGCAGAACAGTTCCTACAGCCTTATTCAATATCTGTCTGTTTTCCAATTCTTCAAGATTTGCTTTCAACAAATAAAAGTTCACTCTTTCAGTCATTTTGGGCGAGGAAATATTTTTCTTTTCAAGAATAAAAGCGGTTGTGATTATCTCTGCATTTTTAAACCATCTGCCAGTTCCGCTTTTTATAATGCCTTTAATTACAAAAAACTGCGATAAAGAATTTATAAAGTTTTCACCAGCAGCAGTAGACATCCAAGAGTTAGAAGTCAAAACACAAGCAGTGCCATTATTTTTTAATAGTTTCCACAGATGAAAAATAATATACATATAATAATCGCTTCTATCGCTTATTTTAATTGCTGTCTTTTCAAAAACATCTTCAGCAATTTTTCTCTTTGCAATGGTATCTGATTTATCATGTGTATTGTGCCGGCAGAAATCAATGAATGGCAAATTAGATACAATAGTATCAAACTGCGGAATCTCAATATTTAAAAGTTTCCCGTCAGCAGGATTTACAATTTGAATCTTATCACCAATATTCAAGTCAAACACATTTTTCTGAAAAACTATAGACGGCAAATTTACACTTTCTTTTGAAACAGTAGCCAAGTCAGCAATTTGCAAAGGAAAACTCTGTCTGTCAGAAGAAAATACAGATTTATAAACTTTATCAATAGAAACACCTTTTTCTAATTTATAATCTATAAATGAACGAGCAAAAGTTCCTGTCCCGCAACATGGATCAAGGCAATCTCCATTAGCATTCTTAACAGCAATTCTTACAAGAAAATTGGCAAGTCTATAATCTGTTGTAAATTGTCCTATAATAATACGCTGAGAAATTTGAATAGCACTTTCAAGCAAACTCTGCATATCTGACTGCACAATATAATCAAGTTTCGTATTACATAAAAATGAATTTATTTCTAATAATTGAATCCAAACAATTTTTGGCAAAATCTCTTCATATTCAATTTTATGAAACACAGAGAAAAAATCACACTTTGCTGTTATCTCTTCAAAAATAGATAAGGCAATTTTAGGTGTAATATCATCTTTTATTTCTGTAATTTTTTCTGCTACAGCAAAACGAGAACGAATAATATGAGCAAATGTGATTTTATTTATCCAATCAAGCAATATAACTTTTGAATAAGCTATATAAGCATCTTTTTCATCTTTAATATATTCACCGCTTGCGCTATCCCACCACAAGTCAATAAAATTTGCTAATGTAGAATTTTCTTTGCCTTTTTCTTTTAAATATTCCGCTGTTGCACTTTTATTTTGTAAAACAAATGCTTCCAAAGTTGCATTTACAAATGCTTCTCCAGCTCGTAATGGTTTAAAACTTTCTAAAGAAAAATAGCGATTCACTTCATCGACAACTTTGAACAATGTTTTTAGCCAATTTGATTTATACAAAATTACGTCATTACGATTTTCTGAAATCAAGGAACTATTATCCCAAGTTTCTACTGCTTCAAATTTTCCTGTGATTTTGTTTTTTACATAAAAAACTGCATAACGAAAATTCCAAATAACTGTGCTTGAAAGTCCGAGATTTTCAGCTTTTCTCCATGAATCAGTTACAAAATCAATATCATCAATTGGAACATCAGGCATTTTCAATTCCCAGCCCTGTAAAATAAGAGACTGGTTTTCATCACCAAAGAGCAATACATCAGGAAACATTCTCTGTTTTCCAGTATTAATTGTTGTTTCCCCTCCAGCCATTTTTATTTTAAAATCAGGCTTGTTTTTTACGTATGCAGATATTTTCTGAATAATTTGAATCGCCCAGCTTCGTTCATTTGCTTTTAATGTTACTGCCATAATATGCTCCTAGAAAATACTGACTTTTTATAACTTTGATTCAGATTCCATTTCACTTTGCATTTTTTCAATAGTTCTTTTTATACGCTCATTGCAAACTTTTATATAGTCTGTGGGCTCTACTTTGTGCAGCATAATCTCTTCATTTTTTTCTATTCCGATAAATTTGCGATTTTCCAACAAGGCAGAAACAAGAAAACTTCCGCTTCCGCAAGCATTATCAAGCACAATATCTCCGGGATTTGTAAATGTCTTTATCAGATAACGCCCTAACTCTACAGGCTTTTGAGTAGGATGATAAACTGTTCCTTCGCTTTCAGCAGTTTTAAAATATACACAGTCATCAATCTTATCTTCTTCATAAAAAACAACATCATTCGGATAACGTTGACCGTCGCTTTTTACATGACAAGGTTTAAAATCACCATAACTTCCAGTAAACTGATTTTTACGAATTCCCTTGTCGTAACTTTCCCCTTGTGTCATTTGAGGATTATAAGTTGGTTGCTTTTTATAGAAGATACAAATATCTTCATGCTTACGAAGAGGCTGCTTCTTTGCATTAAGAAAATTTGTAGACTTTGATTTTATCCAGACAATTTTATACTTGAACCATTCTTCATTGCTTAAAATCAACCGGGCAGTAAAAACTCCTTGTGATGTCAAAGCTATAACACCGTTGTCTTTTATAATTCTTTTATATTCTGACCACAATTTTTTCAAGTCTATGACAGAATCCCATTTGTTTTGTGTTGTTCCATAAGGCAAATCGCAAAGAATCATGTCAACAGATTTATCTGGCATAGCAGCCATTACATCAAGACAATCGCCTTGAATAACCTTATTTATAAATTCTGAAATACTTTTTCTAGCTACTGCCGAAGAATACTCTATTTTTTCTCTTCCAGTTTGCAATGTTTGAAGAATAGAATTTATATCCTCCAAACTATAAAGACGATAATCATTATAAGGATTTCGCTGCGATTTCAACTTTCCACTTTTATCCCAATTTCTTAAAGTTGAAACAGAAACACCAAGCCTTTTAGAAGCATCTTGTACAGTCAAATATTGTCCGAAATTATTCATAAATACACTCTTAAACATTAGCAAAGGTTAGCAAACCTTATTAAAAGAAGTATAGTCGTTTCTTTCAAAAAATCAAGGTGACACGCTTTGTAAGCTGTCATCAAAATACTTGAAGCGGGAAGTTTAATCTGTCACTTTCCTCACTCATTTATACTTCCCCGCGATCTTCTCGCATTCCGCGCGGATTTCTTCCCTCAATCTTTCAGGTTTTATCACCGTAACGGAATCGCCGAAGCCCATCGCCCAGGAGAACACCATCTGTTTCTGGTTCGAGCTGAATTTCAGAAGAACCGAGCCGTCCTCGTGCTGCGCAATCAGCTGATTTTTGTGCCACTCGCGCTCAAGAACGTAGTTCGCCATCTTTGCGGAAAAGAGGAATTCATATTCTTCTGGCGGCTCAGGATTGTTCCAGATTCCAAAGTTCAAGTCGATGTGCCTGTGAATGTCAAAATCTTTCGGAACGGAAAAAGTTTCGCCGGCAGGAACGATATTTTTTATCCGCGAGAGAGCGAAAACCCGAAAATCCGCCGCACCGTGGTCAAAGCCAAGCACATACCAGTTTCCTTTCTGGCAGACAACGTGATAGCAGTCAAAAATCTTTTCCTTAAAAACCTTGCTTCCTGAGCTTTTGTATCCGAACGAAACAACCGAGTGGCTCTTTATCGCCTTGAAAATCTGATTGAAAACCTCAGCGTCAATTTTTGGAAGCGGGTCGGAAATAAAGCTTATGTCCGTGTTCAAAAAAGAGGAATCAACAGTAACCGTTTCCGGCAGAAAAGACGCGATTTTTGCCATGATGTTCTTGAACGAGCGTTCCAGCGGCGTGTTCTTGTACTGCTCCAAAAGCGGCATCACCGTGGAAACTGTAAAAAGCTCGCCTTCCGTAAGCACGACATTCGGCACGGAAAAAGTCGGATCGGTGTAATGATACATTTTTTTAGTCTTGTCGTATTCAAGAGGAGCGTTCATTTCGTCCCGGAGCCGCTCAAAATCACGCTCAACAGTCCGCTTGTTCACGCCGAACTTAAAAACCAGCTCGTCCATTCCCACAAAAGCCCCGCCCCGGAGCATCTCGTCAATCTGAATAATGCGTGCAGTGCGGCGGATGTCGTCGCGTTTTTTGTCAGAAGCCATGTTTTTCCTTTTTATTCTTCAAAATATCTTCTGCTGACCACCAGGGATTAACAAGATCACCGAAACTTCCGCTATCCCACAAGCCACATTCCATCAAGTCCTTGTTGATTTGCATAAGAAGCCTGTTTGCAAGATTAAATTCCAAAAGCTCGCCCGAATGACCGTGATGCCAGCTTATTTCAGGAAAAAGTTTTTCATATTTTTGTGCAGGAAGAACATTTTTCTCATCAACATCAAATGCGTCAAAAAGCATCAAATCCGCATAATGAATTACAGAGCCGTCATTTCTCCAGCTTTGCTCCTCGTAGCATTTGCCCTTGAATTTTCCAATCATCACGATTCCGTCATTATCCGTTCCTACCTGCTGCATGATGAACAAATCACCAGCTGAAACTTTCTTCCAGTCGCGGATGCTCCAGTTAAAATCTTTTGGAAACTGACAAACCTTTGCATGGGCAACAATATCCTTATGAAACTCCTTCTTATACGAAGATTTATTCGGATTCCATCTTAAAATATAAAGTTTTTGCTCTTCCATAATAAACAATTATACCACAGTTTTTTTCTGGGTGTGTCCGCAAAACAGTTTGCGGACCGGGCTTTTCATGAGTTTTCACGGAAAACTCGTTACAAAAACGGTTTTCCGTTTTTGCGGGCTACGGCTTCCGCCTCCGACCAAACGCAAGCGTTTGTTTTCGCGCATTTTTTCAAAATCCGCGCACCCTTCCAATCCCTCATACAAGAAATTCCTATTCCCGCAGCAACTTTTTCACCTTCCGCTTCAGCAAAAAGACAATCAGAGATTCCGCCGCAACCAAGAATATAATCATCATAAAAAGAACCGCGTTTTCCATATCTCCTCCAGCTTGCGTCTACAATTCAATTTTTAAAACGACATCCCGGCCGCCAATCCGCATAAGCTCCGCCTTGAACGACATTTTTTCAGGTTTTGCCGCACGGATTATTTTTGCGGCGGTTGCGCGGATATACCCAGCTTTTTCAAGTCCTGGATTTCCGGAGATTTTCGCGTCAATGCTTTCCGCCATAACCGCAACCGCATTTTCATCGGCATGATTGTATGGCTCTGCCTGAACCGCAATTTCAAGAGAGGAATAAAAATCGTGTTTCGCCTTTCTGATTTTTTCCGACTGAACAAGCAAATCTTCCGCCCTTAGATTTTCCGCAAGACCGTCAAAACAGTCTGAATACGACGACCAGCTGTGATAATTCATTCCGACAACCGGAAGCGTAAGGCAAGCTTCATTTTCCTTAAAATAGCGAACAAACGCCTGCTCCAAAGTCTCCGACTCACATTTGCAAGAGAGTTTCTTTTTTGCCGCATCCAGCACAAGCGGAATCTCGTTTTCTTCCATATCATAAAGCCTGCCGAACAAAAGAGAGAAAAGGATTTCCGCAGAAACAGGCTCGATTATGAACTGGGTAAGCCGCGCAAATTTGTCAAACGATTTTTTCCGACGCAGATAAAGCTCGCCTGCAAGAAGAGAATCCTTAGCCTCAACTGCGCAGAGCAAGGCACCGGCATGAAGAAGAAAGTCGAAACTGTCCTTGTCTGAAATGTCAGTCTCAGGCGAAACGTAAATTCTTGGCGTGCAGTTCAGCTCGTCCTGCAAAAACACATAATAGCTCGGCGTAAAATATGCGCTTGATGCAAGTTTCTGATAATTTTCAACATTCAAATGCGACGGATTTTCGACTTTTCCGCAGTAGTCAAGCTGCCCCGTCCAGCTCTTTGAAAACTCAAACCAGTTTTTTCCGCAATTGATAAGAATCTGCTTTTCCGACATAGCAACCTCCAAAACACGTGGCGCAAATAAAAAAAATCGCCCCTTTCGCTTTATTTTTCTTCATTATAAAACGCAAGAGCGACATTGAGTGTCGGAGTGGGAAAATCAATTTAAAATTTATAATTTCTCTAATTCACCCTTTTCTTTACAATCATAAACATTATGTTTCCTAACTTCATTCAACTGTTCAGCTAAATGTCTGCCGGCTTGAGGATTATTCATATCGTAAAACCAGTTATGATTAAAACACTGTATTGTCCCTTTATTTCCAGAATTGCCGATTGTCAGGCTATAAAAAACTGTATCTTTCTTCTTTTCTGATTCAATTCGCTCAATCAAATCTTTATTAAGAGACTGCATAACAAAATCTGAAATCATAAGAACATCGGCATTTTTCCATTCATTTTCAGATAACATTTTCAAACCTTGATTCAAAGCAGGTTCAGCATCAGTTCCGCCGTTAAACGACATCTTCAAAAACTGGACAAGTTTGTTTATCGGGTTGTCTGAAAAAACGGTTAAATCCAAAGTCTGGATAGCAGTTGAAAACGAAATCACATAGCACTGGCGCTCTTCCTCAATGGCAATTTTTGAGAGCGCAAATGTTATTGTTTTTGCAATATTTTCCGGAGTTCCGTTCATGGAGCCGCTTGTGTCAACGCAAATGATTACCGGACCTTTTTTCTCTTTCTTTTCAATTTCAACTTCTTCATTTTCTTTTGACTCGATACTTGATTCTTCTTGAATCTGATAATCGTAGGAAAGCAGCTGTTTCTGGGCGAATTTCAACTGGAACAGTTTTTTCAGCGCAGGATTATTCATTAATGACAACTCGCTCGGCAAAACCGCTGAAATATCATTTGAATATTTTAATCCGTTGATTTCTCCACGGTAAGCATTTCTTGGCTGCCAGTTTGAGTGAAGAACAACTTTTTCTCTCATCTCCTTTTCAAAAATGGATTGAGAGCGACTTTGTTTTCCTAAAAGTTCCGCAAGTTCCTGCAAGGATTCGTCTTTTTCAAGCAGTTCCGCAAATGTTCCAAGAATTTCAAATCCGCTTGTTTCAAAATAGCCTTCGCTTAAATCCCAAAGTCTGCCAAGATTTTTAATAAAAGGAACCAAAACTGATTCAATCCGTCTGAAATTATCAATTTTGGAATACAAAGAATCCAAGAATTCTTTTCTTTTGGCTTCAATCTGCTCTAATTCCCATTTGTTTTTTCGGGCAATGAAATTCTTTTCCAAGTCGGAAATAAAATTGCGCTTTAGTATTTCCAATTTTTCTTCTGAATTCCATTTTACAATTTCAATTTGAACGCCTTTCTCATTTGTTTCTGTTTCAATTCTTTTTTCGGCTGAACAAACTTTTTTGTAAAAATCAAAATCTATAGAACTTTTTTCTATATTGCCTCTTTTTGATTCGCTTATAGACGAAAGCCTTTTATAATGATATTCAATCTTTGATTTCTCATTTGACAAATCCAAAGCCAAATCTTCGGCAGACAGCCTTTTTTGTTTTTCGATGAATATTGCCTCCTCCTTAAATGGATCTTCCTTTTTAAGAAACTTATGCGTTTTTTCAAGCCATTCAAGAATATCCGTCTGAATGTTTTCTGCAATTCCATCATGCGTTGAAATATAAGATTTGCAGTCTTTTTTATTCAAAACTTCTTTTAGGATTTGCTCTGCAAGAAGAGAATATTTATTCTTTGGGAAATCAATTCTAACATCTTTAGGTACGGATGGACTGATATAATCTTCCATTGCATCAACAAGCTGCTTTTTGTTCTCAGTTGAGCCAAACTCAATAGATGAAAAATTTTCAAACTTACGTTTTGACTTTGACTCCTGCTTATATCTTTTTATATTTTGATTTAGGTCATGCTCGATTTTTCCAAGATTTTCAGAAACAGTTGAAACCACCGATGACAACTCTTCCGGCGACAGATTTTCTTCCTGATGTGCAATTTTATTTCTGGTAAGACGCATTGATTCCCACCATACAGGCTTGCAGATAAAATCCACTTTCTTAATACATTCCCTGAACTGCTGAACTTTCATCTGAATCCAGGCACTTTGTTCTTCCGACAAACTTTTAATGTCGTTTATTCCATCAGGGTATTTTTGTTTTAACTCCAAAATTGTTTTTAAAGCTTTATGAGAATATTTTCTTGACTGCTTGTTTTTTTTCTTCATTTTTACGAATCCTGTTTTGTCGAAAGCCTTTTTATTTCTTCTATATTTTCAAAAATAAATGAAGCCATTTTCTGAAGTTCCTTGTCTGATAAATCTTCTTCCGCATGGAGTAATCGGTTATGAATTTTTTGAAGATTTCCAGCCAGTTGCAAGCCTTTAATGTCTGTTATTTTTTGAAACGTCAGCTGCAGCCATGCTTTTTGTTCCTCTGTAAGTTCTTTAATATTTGGAATACCATTTGGAAACTTCAACTGCAGGACAGAAAAACTGTCCTGTGATTTTGTTTGCTTATCCATATAAAATCATCTAAAAGTTTCGCCATTCACGGATTAGGCGAACTGCATAATCGTGATCTTTTGTTGTGTGATCTTCATGCCCATCTTTTGTAAAAAGAAAATACTTGGCAGCGGATTTATCTTCGTTTTCTGAATAAGACCAATATTCTCTTTCTTCAAGTAAATCAGCATTTACAGCTTCTAAGGATTTGTTGATTGCGTCTCTGTTTTCCCAAATCTTTGAAAGAAGTTCTATTTTTGGAACAAGCCAGCTTTTCTTATACTTTTCAGGCAGAGGTTTGCTATATTCTGAGCAGAACTCTCTTATTTTTGTCCATTCACAAGAATACTGTTTTGTTCCAATTACATAGTTTTTTTCATCTGCAATACAAACCACACCAATCACTTTTTCCATTTCCTCTTCGAAAAGTTCTTCAATTTCCGCGGCTGAATAAATGTTTCCGTCATCGAAAATTACATCTCCAACAGCCAATTCCGGGTCAAGCTCAGAATCAAAATAGCGGTTTTTCTGCTTATCAAGTTCAATTTGCGCATCTTGAAGAGCTTTTATTGAATCGTCAATTTTTGATGTGATACTTTCATTATAACTTTGGTCTGCAAAAAGATTCGCTTTGAATGGAATTTCATCTCTTTCTTTTTGTTCTTTTAGCAAATTTATTTCTTCATTAATAGCATCGAAAATCGGAGTATAATTTTCATCCGTAAAGTTCTTTTGCAAAGTGTAATGAGCGATTTCTGAAAAATTTTTACTTTTCCTATAATATTTTGCAGGATTTTTGTTTACTGTAAAATTCCAGTTGCAAGAGATATTGTCCCCGCTTCTAGAAAAACTCGAATATGTATTATAGGATTTGTTTGAATCATAAACATCATGCTGATTACCATAATAACCATGATTTCCTCTTTCAACAGTTACATACCATATTTCTGTAGTTCCATTTCTTGTACACTCATAACACTTTTGATTATTAATTTTAACAATTTTATCTGTTTCAGGCTCGTCTATTATGTCAAACCATTCATCGTCAATTTTCGCCTTAAACTCTTCAATCTGTTCTTCAATATCTTCAATGGCAGAATCGCAGGAAATTCCGTTTTCTTTTATGCATTTTTCAACAATTTCCCTTGCAAGTTTCTGCTGCTTTTCTGTTCCCCAAATACAGTTTTCAATAAGAGAACAGTCCATTAAATCAACTTCGTCTCTGTCATTAAGAAAAGCTGATGTTTTTAGAATATGGGCAATTTTCTTCCAGCGACGGTCGCCGACTTCAAATTCTTCGCCCTTCTTTTTGTCTTCTTCTGTCATTTTTTCATTTTGAAGAATCATTTCCTTGCGGATTGCAGAAATAACATTTTTAGAGACTTCCGACAACGTTACTTTGTCAATTTCTTTTGCCCATTCTTTTAATTCCTTGCTTGTAACAAGAAGTTTTTTATCATCTTCTGACAAAGTGAACTCATCTGCAGCCGGTTGAGAAATCATTTCAAAAAAACCGTTTTCATCATGAATAAAATCTACAAGAATTCTGAAAATAAATCGGTCGTACAAAGCTTCAAGACCTTTGTTTTTTGCAGGAAGTTCATTTGAAGCCGCAAAAAGACCTTTTAAAGGCACATTCATCACTTTGCTTCCATTATGGAATTTGCGTTCATTTATAATTGTAAGCAATGTATTCAAAATAGCAGGACTTGCTTTCCAGATTTCATCAAGAAATGCAATACCAGCTCCCGGGAGCATTCCTTCTGTCAGCCTTCGGTATTCCTCTTTTCCATTAGTTTCTGGAAGCTCCCCGTTCAATGCCTTTAACGAAATGTTCCCGAATACTTCTTCTGGAGTTGTAAACTGATTGAGCAAGGTTTCAAAATATTTGACTTTTTCTTCACCTTCTGCGGCAAAAGCTTCTTTTATACGGCGAGTAACCATGCTCTTTGCACATCCGGGAGCACCAAGCATAAACATACTTTCGCCGGCCAATGCAGTCAACAGACCAAGCCTTATAGCCTCGTCTTTTTCATATAATCCGTTTCCAATCAATTCAATAAGTTTCTGAATTCTGTCATGTGTTTTTGCCACTGCCATAAAATCCTCCGTTTTGGATATATTATTTATTTGTATATATTAGTTACAATTATTTATCAAGTTGATATTTTTATTCAATCTTTTTGAAAAATTCTGAAATTCTATTGCTTATATAGCCTTCATCTTTTCCAAATTTAGCGGCAAGTTCTCCTTGCGTAGGCATTTTTGACAGGGAAGAAAAAGTTTTCAGCAGTTCCAAATCAGTAAAATTCCTTTCTTTTAACAACTCACCAATTTGGCTTATTAAAAAGTTCCGTTCCAGAACCTGCAAAACTTTCAGCGTAATAAATGACGATAAATATAGTTTTTGGCGTTTCTGACACTTTTCAAACGCTTCTTCAATTTTTTTCAAATCTTCAAGCAAGTATTCCGTCTTAAAAAGACTTTCTTCGGGTGTCAAATAATTATTGCGGACATAAACTGTTTCAAAAATCGACATTTCTTCAGCACTTTCATTATCTTTTATCTGATCGTCTATAATTTGTGATTGATAATATTTGAAAACCAAATCTTTTACTTCATTTAAAGTTAATCCTGATTGCTTGGAAAGCCAAATCTGAACACTTTTATTTCCGGGATTTTTCCCGATTTTTTTAGCCGCATCTATGAGCCGGACTGCTCTGTTATATTCATATTTCGTGCACATTCGAAATTGATTGAATTCGTCACTTTTCTTGCTATGCCGGAGCTCATTCTCGATACAAGAATACAAATATCCGATGTATGAAGTATTGGAATTGTTTTCGTATTTTAAAAGTGTTCTCTTTATGCAATGAAAGATTTCAATGCCTGAATTCTGCACATCCTCTTTATTAAAACAAATAAGAGTCCATTCCCAAATCGGCGTATAGATTTTCTGAAGCAGTTTTTTATATTCCAAAGACGACTTATCTTCAACATGAACAATTTCTTCAAATAAGGACAAAATCAATTCTTCTTTCTTTTTCTTAGCTTGCACATCAATCATCGCACAACCTTACAGTGAAAAGAATTCGTCCAGATTTTTTCTTGCCTCTTTTCCATCTGCCGCAACCATTGAATTCATAAGATTATTTAAGTAGTACAATGAAGTTACATCATACAGTTCAGGGGAACTTGCCTTATTATTTTCATCGAAGTTCACTTTTCCGTAAACCACGCTTTTGACATCACATTTAAGGAATTTTTCCGCGAATGAAAGAACGCACATCAGAATCATCGGCAAAGGCTTTTGCCCGAAAGTTATATCAGCATAAAGTTGAGAATTTTCTTCAACTTTATCTAAAATTGCTTTCAATCTTGCTTCGTGGTTATCTTTTGTTTCTTTGAATTCTGAATCAACCGTTTCGTAAGTGATTTTTGCACCTATTTTTGAATTAATAGAATCCAATTCCTTCATAAACAGACTGCTGTTCTTACCGCTGTTTCCATCCTTATCTAAAGTACGAAGAAGAACAACCTTCACCTCATCATTTTTTTTAAGATTTTCAGCAAGAATCGCATTGATTGGAAAAACAACAGGCTTTGAATACGAAATGTTTGTATTGCCAGAACCTGCATAAACCATAGAATCCAACTGTTTTTTCATCGGAATATCACAAAAAATAATTTTTTTCATATACTTTGCTTCCATAATATTTATTAATGAATAAGGTGCGAAAAGCTGAACAGTTGATATTTTTTGATATTTTTTTGAAGGATTTTCTTCTAGCTGGCATTATTGATTATTATAACATGATTTTGGTTAATAAAAAGAAATGAGAGAACAGTTTTCAATGCAAGACTTCACCATTCCCCACTCAAAAAATCCTTGATGTGGACAATTTTTATTCCGTCCTCTATTCCGCAGACGGAGGAATCCATTGTAACAACGTATTTCGGGAAGCTGTCCTTTATTGCTTTGAGGTTTCCGATTTCCCTGCCCGAATCTTCCGGCAGAGTTCTGCACACCTGAACGTAAAGTTTCTGCTCGTGCCTGACAGCCACGAAATCAATTTCCTTGTCATAAAGTTTTCCGATATAAACTGAAAATCCTCGGCGGCGAAGCTCCAGATAAACTATATTTTCAAGAACCGAAGCCACGGATTTTGGAGAATAACCGAACTGGCTGTATTTGAATCCGATGTCGGAAAGATAATATTTTTCCTGGGTTTTCAGAATTTCCTTGCCCTGAATGTCGTAGCGGTTGCAACGGTAGACAATGAACGCCTCTTCCAGCCAGGCAATATAATTGTAGATTGTTTCGATTGAAACAGAGCGGTGCTGGCTTTTGAAAAAGTCGAAAATTGTCTTTGCGCTGAAATTCTTTCCCATATTTTCAAGAATGAAGTGCACAACCCGGTTGAACATCTCCAAGTTCGAGATATTGTGCCGTCTTGAAATATCGCGCGTTACAACCGTCGAATAAATTCCGTCAATAATCTGATAGTTTTCTTCCTGACTGTGATTAGTCTTTGCGATAAAAGGAAAACCGCCTGATTTTAAATACATGTCAAAATATTCATCCTTTGTCCTTTCCGCTGATTCAGGAAAATACGTCTTCTTGAATTCCATGAATTCAAGAAAAGAAAGCGTGTAAACTGAAATCAGAACAAAGCGGCCGGTAAGAAATGTTGAAATTTCAGAGGACAGCAGTTTTGAGTTCGAGCCGGTAACGTAAATGTCCACGTTCCGATTTTCAAAAAGAGAATTGACGCACTTTTCCCAGTTTTCAACTTCCTGAACCTCATCCAAAAGAAGATAAACTTTCTGACTTTTATCAGCATTTTCAATTGCAGCAAGCAAGTCCGCGTTCATCTGAGAAGCGTCATAACTTTCATCAAATTCCATGGAAGAATAAAGCCTCTCTATTACGTTGCGCGGATTTATGCCCATAGACAAAAGCTCTTTTTTATAAGTGCTCAGGATTGTAGACTTTCCGCAGCGGCGCACACCGCAAAGAATCTTTATAATGCTTTCATCCTTGAATTTCTTGAGATTTTCTATGAATACCGGCCGAAAAAGCTCCGAATCATCTTTCATATTTTCAGATTTTAACTGAAAAAGTATAGAAAAACAAGAAGTTTTTCAGTTTTAGACTGAAAAACTTCTTGTTTCTTCAGCGAGTTTATGCAGATTTTTTCCGATAATCCCATTTTCCTACTGAAAACTATTTCAAATTCCGTAAAAGTTTTCAGTAGCAGTGAAAACTTTATTGCTTTTTGTAAAAGTTTTCAGTAGGATTTAGCCATGATAAACAGGGTACAGTACATAGAGAAAATCCGGCCGTTTTATGAAAGCGACCTGATAAAGGTAATTACTGGAATCAGGCGGTGCGGAAAATCGGTGGTCCTTGAGCAGGTGAAAAACGAACTTGCGGCACAGGGAAAGAAGATAATTCATTTGAACTTCGAACTACGTTCTGTCTCCTCAAAAATTGCTGATGATAAAGAACTTATTAATTATATAGAAGAAATAATCAAAACAGGCGACAGAGAGAAATGGTACATTTTTCTGGATGAGGTTCAGTCCGTAAAAAACTGGAATCTCGCCTGCAAGTCGCTCCGGCTTGGAAACACGTCGATTTTCATAACCGGCTCAAATTCCAAGCTTCTCTCAAAGGAATTCACAAAAGAGCTGAGCGGCCGCTATGTCTCGTTCACAATCCGCCCTTTTGTCTATAAGGAAATTCAGGAATATGCGGCGGAGCTTGGCAAAGAAGTTTCCATAAACGACTATCTTATTTACGGAGGTTTTCCAAAACGCTTTGAATTTCCAGACAGAGAGTCCATGCTGCGCTATCTGAACGACCTTGACCAGACGATTGTCCTGAACGACATAATAAACCGCTATAAAATCCGCAAGGAAGAGATTTTCACAAAGCTCGTTGATTTTGTGCTTGTCTCGAACGCCCGGATTTTCAGCTCAAACTCCGTGCACAATTATCTTAAGTCGCAGAAAATAGAATGTTCCGTGAATACCGTGATGAAATATCTTGATTATCTGGAGGAAGCCTACGTCATCCGGAAAATTCCGCAGTATTCCACAAAGGCAAAAAAACGCCTCGACTTTTACACAAAGCTTTACGATGAGGATGTCGCTTTCAACTCAATCAGGCAGACGAACGGAAGATTCGACCTTACACACAATCTTGAAAATGTCGTCTACAATGAGCTAGTCTTTATGGGCTACTCGCTGAATGTCCTGAACATCGACGGAAAGGAAATCGACTTTCTGGCCGCAAAAAGCAACATGGAATATCTTGTGCAGGTTGCCTACAGCGTTGCGGAAGATTCAACCTACGAACGAGAATTCGCTCCGTTCGCCGCCACAGACAACAGCCGGAAAAAAATCCTGATTACAAACGACGAAAATGATTTTTCCACAAGCACCGTGCAGCATATCAGGCTGAAGGATTTTCTTTTGATGAAAGATTTGGAAGGGTAAAAGGAGTTGCGAGTGGAAAGCGTTAACCAATCGCAGTAAAAGCATTTTTTCAAACACTCTAAAACAGAAACTCTTCGGATTTTTCAATTTTCTGCATATTAAAAAGATCTTCTTACATAAATTGTTCAATAAGATTGATTATTGTAGATTTCGCAGAATTTTTGTCGATTCTTTGAGGAAACAGAACCGCAGGACTTATATTCATAGCGTTGCAAAGCTTTAAAATTGTATTTAATGTGGGAGTCCTTTTTCCTGTTTCAATATATGTAATCATATTCTGGGAAACGCCAGATTCATAGGATAGCTCCAGCTGAGAAAATCCATTTCTTTCTCTCTCCTTTTTCAATTGACTGCATATATATCTTTCTTGCTCTTCTATATCCATAAAGTTATTTTTTAATAAATTTAGTGATAAAACAAATAAATACAGTTTGACTTTTAATAAATATTGTATGTATAATACTAAATATATTTACTATTTGGAGGTTTAAATGAAAAAGAGAATAAAGTGGATGGGCATATCGATTGCTTTAATCGCATTTTACACTTTTGCCGCAGCAGGAATTCTTTGCTCATCGGAAGATAAAACGATTGCTTACGGCTGCATATTAGCAGTTGCATTGGCGTATCTTCCTGCGAATGTCGCAAAGAAAAAAGGCAAGGAATTCTGGACTTGGTATGCATACGGCCTTTTATTGGGAATAATAGCAATAATCCATTCAATTATATTAAAGCCAGTCAGTTCATCAGAAAAAAGTAGCTCTGAAAATTCCGAGGACTCAAACATATCAGAAACAAAAGCCATAATTTCAGATAACGGAAAATCAGCTAAGACAAAAATCGCAAGCATTCTTGGAATAGGCTTTGTTGCACTTATTTTAGTTTTTATGATTTTTGGAACAGGCTCGTCTGGGAAAATTGGCAAATGGGAATATTCAAAGGCTACATCAAACGGAAGCAGAAACTGGTACATCAGATTCACACAAAATAATGATGCCTTATTCAAACTAGATGTAAAAGGCGAGATTCCGATTTACCTTATCGGATTGGATTTTTTTGTAAACGATCTTCAAAAAGGCACCGGCTGGACAAAAGTTTCAGACAGCTCAGAAATGGGAATAAACAACTTTAACAGCAATCCTGAAAAAATGATAACTTCCTATCCAATCATTGGAAAATATAAAGGAAATTGGGCCGTTATATACAACGGAATGGATTTATGCGAGCTAAAAAAGAAAGGCTACCTTGATTTCTGCTGGGGAGAATTGAAAGAAGGAAATGTAAAGCCAGTAATCAAATATCAAGATCTGAGCAAATATCTGGATTAGGAAAAACACATCAAAACTTATGTAATTTGTATACTCTGCTGCTCAAATTGCATAAGTTTTAACGAAGCGGTCAAAAAAGGCTGAATATTTCATCTGTTTCCTTGCCTTCCTCAATCTTTATGATTATTTTCTTTGTAGGTTGCATGCGATTTTTTTCTTTGATTTTTTATGGAGGTTTGTATGAAAAGCAGAATCAGAAAGATTTTTTCTTTGGCCGCCGTTTTAAGCTGCATTGCAGGTCTTTCAGCCCAGTCAGTCTCCGAAAAAAGCAATGCAAGCCTTGAGCCTGTAAAGAATTTTGAGCTTGCGCGGTATCTTGGAAAATGGTATGAAATCGGGCGTTTTGACTTTAAATGGGAAAAGAATCTGAAAAACGTTGCGGCCGAATACTCGCTGAACAAAAACGGCACGGTCAAGGTTGTAAATTCAGGCTACGATTACGCCGAACAAAAAGAAAAGCAGTCCGTGGGGAAGGCGAAATTCGCCGGAAATAAAAACGAGGGAAGCCTGAAAGTGTCGTTCTTCGGGCCGTTTTACAGCGACTACAAAATTATCGCTCTGGATTCAGAATACAACTACGCGCTTGTTGCCGGAGCGAACAAAAAGCTTTTGTGGATTTTGAGCCGCACAAAGACGATTCCTTCCGACGTAAAGGAAAGCTACATTCAGACTGCCAAGAACGCAGGCTACGACTTAAGCGGTTTTGTCTGGACTGTGCAGGAATAAGACAGATTTTCATTTCTCATCTTCCGCCGTTTAAAATCGCGAACAGCGGAGGATGGATTTTTTTTCAGCAGGATTCCAAAGCCTTTATAAGAAAATAATATTCTCTCTACAGACGTTTTAAAATATTGTCGTAGTAGTTCTTGTTTATTTCAAAACCTATATATTCTCTGTTCAGATTTTTTGCAGCGACTAAAGTTGTTCCGCAACCGCAAAACGGATCCAAAACAACCTGTTTTTCTTTAGTAACCAGTTTTATCAGTGTTTCCATTAAAGAAACTGCTTTTTGAGTAGGATGCAAACCTCTGTCAGAATCTTCCGTCTTTACTTTTAATATGTTGGAACAAATTTCCAAACCGGAATTTAAGGTATCAGACTGTTTTAACGCAGCCTCATTATAGCCGCCAACTTCATAATTAATTATATTGTCAGTAAGCGTGCCTCCAATAGGATAAGGCTTCATAAACCAAAGTATCGGTTCAAACAGAGGTCTTAAGTTTCCGATTTTCCATCCTTCCCATTTCTGAGCGTTCTCAATATCATTTCTTCTATTAAAAACACAGCTTACCCTTTGAGCGCGATATGCGGCCGCATCCTTTTCCCAGGAAATCATATCCTTAAAAATAAACCCGGAATCTTCCATTGCACAAATACAGCGATGAGCCATTCTGCGTCCTGCAAAAATAAAACAGCTTGCACCTGGCTTTAAAACTCTGTACCAATCAGGCGCCCATTTTAAGCACCATTCATAATATTCTCTGGAAATTTTCTTATCCGATTCAGACCAACCGTTTAAAGGTTTTCCCCTGCTTTTAAAAACAGAGCTTTTCGCCTGCGCAGGACTAGCCCCCAGCAGAGCACTGTTAGTATTATGATGTATCACATCCCATTCATCATAATTAATTCCATACGGAATATCAGAAAGAATAAGATGGACAGATTCGTCACCGAGAGTTTTTATTAGTTCTATAGAATCTCCAAGTTCAACTCTATTCATCAATATCTCCCAAACTTGAAAGATAAGAGTTAATTACAGAAATTTTCTCTTCCAGTTTTGTTTCTTTTATAAGTTCAGAAATTGCCTGTTCATAGGTATAACTTTTTATTTCTTCGATTTTATTCTCACAATACGCAAGCTCAAAGCTTCCTCTTTTTACAATGACCAGCTTCTGTTCATTTAGCAGTTTCAAAAAGTCAGAAAGGCTGACTCCCATCTTTTTTGCAATGAAGAAATTTATTTTAGGCAGAAAACAGCACTTAGCATTTTCATAGGAAATTTTAGAATCTCTGACGAGCATAGAAGAACTGTTCCATATTGTCTCCAAAGAGAAATTTTCATTTTCAGAGATATTGTAATCCAAAAGAATGGAAATATGCTCCCATGCCAACAGGCAAACATTGTTATCCAATGCGGTCTTATAAATCTGGCTCTCAGCCTTTGGATATTGAAAATACGGAGAAACTAAAACCGCATATTCATTCTCGCCACCGCGCCAATTACTTAGGGCAGCAACTTTAAAGTCTTTTTGATTCTTTGCAGTCCGGCTCATTCTAAAGCATTTTGCATCCGCAACCAAACTGTATTTATGATGCAAGCTTTCGGCTATTACATCAGCACTGTCCGCTCTCTCAGCAACCGCCTTTGATTTTAGCCCCAACATTCTAAAACATCTTGCCAAAATTATATCAGAAGATTTTGAGAAAAGCTTTTCTTCTGAGGAACTGGCTCTTATACATTCTGGTATTGTCCCGATTTCTTTTACAATTCTTTTTATATCTTCATCTGCAAGAGAATCGACATAATCAACAACTTTCCTAGTCTGTTCCTTAAAAGAACCAGTTTTAGAAGCTTCTAATATTTTATCTAAAAATTCCTGAAACATAATTTCTCCCAAAACTTATTCAAATAATAACAAATTATATCATAAATTTATATAGATAATTCATATCCAATTTGCTTATAAAAAAACAAAATTATGAAAATCATCAGTTTTCTTTTGCCCTCTCCTTGAACCTAGTTTCCATAATTGCAAATCTGGGCTGCGGCTCCGTTTTCCATGAGAGCAAATCCGTGCCTTATGTAAAAGGACACATTTTTTTTGTCTTCAGGCATTACCTCGATATAAAGAAATCTCTTGTATTTTTCTTTGATGCGCTCAAGCATTTTTCCGCCGATTCCTTTGCCCTGATAATCCGGATGGACAAGCACGTAATGAATCTGCGCCAGCATTTCAGAATCATCAAGAAACCGGGCCAGAGCGACAAGGCGACTCTCGTCCCAGACTGTCAGAACCGTCGATGAATTCATCAGGGCCTTAAAAAGCCGCTCCGGATATTTTCCTGAAATCCAATTGACCGACAAAAAAAGCTCCTGAATTTGAGCCTGAGTAAAGCATTTTTCTTCTGTAAACCTAAGCATAGTTTCCTTTTCAATTACGGTAATCGCATTTTTGGCAGTGCGACATTTTGTTTTCCTCATCTTCTTTATAGAAGATATTTGACCATTTACAGATGTTCTGCAGAATCGGAACAACTGACTCGCCCTTTTTAGACAATGAATATTCAACTCTTGGAGGGATTTCGTCGTAGGATTTCCGGTTTACAATCCCGTCATTTATCAAGTCTTTTAGGGTTGCCGCCAAGACCGCATCCGTAATGTTGTGCATTTCCTTTCGGATTTCGCTGTAGCGGAGCGTTTTTTTTGCAGAAAGCACGCAAATAATCCTGGACTTCCATTTTCCGCCGAAAACTGTAAGCCCGTATTCAAGAGGACAGCGGATGTCTTCCTCGAGTTTTTTTTCGTATTTTGCCATAAAAAATCACCTTTAAGTTTTTCTTGCAGCCAGCCTGAAACTTTCGGCTTAAAAACCAACGGACAGGCGGAATTTTTCCGGCTGCCCATTTAATTTTCATGCTAATTATAACTTAAAGGTGCAGAAAAAATATAGTTGCTGCTGTTTTCTTTAGTTGCCTATTGCAGTTACAGTTCCTTTTTGTTTTCCGCGCCTGGAGTTGTAACAATCACTTTTTCCGGCGTAATCACAAGAGCGCCTTTTGCAGTAGCCGCGCCGTTGAACATTTTTTCAACCATTCCCTTAAATGTCTCAACAATTTTTCCTTCGGTAAAATATTCAGCAGTTCCCTTAATCTGGTAGCCCTCAAGACTTTTCGCGTCATAAACAGAAATTGCAATCTTGCCGTTGTCTGCCTTTAAGTTTTTCAGAGTTGTATCAAGAAAAACATCGCCGACAACAAGCTTGCCGTCTTCAGCAACCTCCTTGAACGCAACTGGAACAACATTCGGCTCGCCGTTGCTGCAAGTGGCTAAATCCCACATTCCGTTTTTAAGCAATTTGATTACAGATTCGTTAAGCATAAAAAATCCTCCTGACATTACGTCAATAATTCACTGTTAGATTTAATCGTACGATGTGCTTACTATATCCGATTTACTTGCAGAATTAAATATATTAGCAAATTTATAAGCTACTATTAAATTTATTAGCAACTTGTATAATCATTTATGGATTGTTTTATTCTGAAATTTGACTATATTTAGATTGAAGACTAAAAAAAACAGACTGGAGACAAAAAAATGAAAATCGCGGCAACTTACGACATTTCGACAGATTCGGTTTTTCAGCATTTTGGAAAAACAAAAAATTTCAAGATTTACAATATCGAAGACGGAAAAGTTACAGGCTCAAAGGTGATTGACAACGGTGGCTTTGGCCATCACGACTTGGCGGCTTACCTAAAAAATCTCGGCGTTGAAATTTTGATTCTTGGAAACCGCGGACAAGGCGCGATTGACGCTTTGAACAATGCCGGCCTAAAGCAGATTGCCGGAATCACAGGAAATCCCGACGACGCTGTAAAATCATTTTTGAGCGGAATCTTAAAAGGAAATCCGGACGCAAAATGCAATCATCACGGCGAACATCATCATGAATAGATGATGAATGGAGCGAGGGGGAAGTTTCCGCACGACCTAACAGCGTTGCGTTTTACCCTCTTCCGCCGTTTAAAATCGCAAACAGCGGAGGACGGATTTTTTTCAGCACGATTCCGAATCCTGTTCCAAGCGCGATGACAAGAACCGAGACGCCGAAATATTCCATCATGCAGAAAAATGTGTTCGTCATCGGAAGAATTTTGCGCCAAAAGGCTTGAATGCAGTTCAGCAAGAACGGCATGTGGATTGCAAAAAGCCAGAACGAGAATCCGGCAAGATACTTTGCCGCCGCAAATGCCTTTTTGTTTGAAACGATAACTGCGGAAAATTTCAAGAGGACAAGGCAGGAGACCGCGACCATGAAACAGTACGCGCACGAATATTCGCCGTAGAATTTCCAGGTTGCAAGCCACAGCGCAAGGTAAAGCGGAACCAGTGCCTTCCATTTTATTCTGTCCGCAAATGCGAAAAGGTCAAAATTGGATTCTGCCCAGAAAAGTCCTATTATATAGAAGAAAAGCGCCTGAGATGCCACAATGAACGGCCGGGTGTCCGAAAAATAAAAGAACGACACCGCCAAAAGAGCGCACACAGGAAATTTCCGCACAAAAAGACGAAGAACCGGGGAAATCAAAATCAGAATGAAAAGGTCACGCACAAACCAGAGCTGACCGACATATCCGCCGAACGTCCGTCCTTCCGCCATGTTCTCATATCCGAAAAACGCATGAAGCCAGCCTTTTACGCCCCACCCGCTCATCGGAAACCAGTTCTTCCGCTCAATCATCGCAGGAAAAACCGCCTGAATCAGAAGCTTTAATCCTACGTAAATGCCGATGTTCAGAAGCGGCCACAGAAAATACGGAACCACGAGCGACTTCGCCTTTTTCTTGAGCAGAACGCCGTAAGAGTCGCCTTTCATGAACTGCAGATATGAGGCGAACATGAAGAAAAGAGGAACTGCGCACCTTGCGATTCCGTCCGAAATAAAAATCTGAATCCAGCGTCCGAAAAGTCCGTTTTTGTAGTCAAACGGCGTGTATCCGTACTCAAGCGCGCCCTTCAAGATTTCTTCCGCCGTAAAATTGTTGTGGATAAAGACGACAAGCACAATCAGAAGAAAACGCAGCGCGGTTATGCGCATGGAAGTTTGTGCCGGAATTCTCTTTGCCTTTTCAGCGCAAAAAAGTTTTTTAAATCCGTATTTTTCAGAAATCGCCACAGGATTTTGGGCAGCGGCAGTTTTGGTTTCAGTTTTTTCGTTTTCAGTCTTTTCTTTTTTTAACATGGAATTTTTCCCTCGTAAAATGAAAATTGTTCATCGTAAGTTATAGAATAAACTATTTTCCATTTATACCATTTAAATAAACTAAATTCCACTATTAAATGCAAAATAGCAAAAATTCCATAATGATGAAAACATGAATTCTTTTTGGGACAATGTGGCGGCGGAACTTGAATATCTTGGAATGACGAACAAGGCGCTCGCCGAAAAAGTCGGAATCACCGCGTCAAACATAGGCAAGGGGCAGAAGCAGGGCTCAAGTCCGTCAGCGGAGACAGCAGTAAAAATCGCAAAAGTGCTCGGCGTTTCGGTGGAGTATCTTGTTACAGGAAGCCAGCCGTCCGACAAAAGTTCCCACAGCGCGGAAAACGAAAACCAGATTCACTTTTTAAGGAAATACCACGACCTGATAGAAAAATGCGAGAACCTGCCGCAGGAAAAAGTGCGGCTTTTAACGGAAGTTGCGGAGGGGTTTGGGAGATAGAAAGATATTGCGGTTCATACGTGCAATATTTTACACTAAAACACCCGAACTTTACAAGAAAAACACACTAAAACACCCGAAGTTTTAAAGCGAAACCATCAAATTCCAATCGTAAATCAGCCGTAAAATTTTACGCTTGAAAATACGCTTGTTTTCAGCTATATTTTTCTCATTATGAATGACGAATCGAACCGAATCCGAGAAAATAGAACTTTAGAATTCAAAGAGGATTTAACCAACACATTTCTAAAAACTGTAAGCGCTTTTTCTAATTATGACGGCGGAATCATTCTATTCGGTGTGAATGACAGCGGAATTCCTGTCGGTCTTGAAAATCCAAAACAGGCTTGTCTTGATATTGAAAATAAAATAAACGATTCCATACATCCGCAGCCAGATTATTCTCTTAAGATTGACGGTCAAAATAAAACCGTCGAATTGAAAGTGAATGCAGGAAAAAGCAAGCCATACACATACAAATCAAAGGCGTACAAGCGAAATGACACAGCCACCATCGAAGTTGACGAGCTTGAATTTTCCCGTCTGGTATTGCAGGGAAAAAATATAAGATTCGAACAGCTTGCAAGTGAAAATCAAAATCTTGAATTTTCTGTTCTTGAAGAAAAACTGATTCAAAAAATCGGAATAGACAGACTGGACAAAAACATCTTAAAAACTCTGAATCTTTTTTCTGACTCTGACGGATTTAATCACGCTGCGGCATTGCTTTCTGATTCCAATGATTTTCCTGGAATTGACATCGCAAAATTCGGAGAATCCATCAGTATCATTCAAAAAAGAGCGACTTTTGAGCACGAGTCAATACTGAATGAGCTTTCAGAAGCTGTGAACATCTACAAAGATTTTTATCAATATGAAGAAATCGACGGAATTGAGCGAAAAAAAATTGAACGTATTCCGGAAAATGCTTTCCGCGAGACTTTGGCAAATGCACTGATTCACAGAACCTGGGATGTGAATACGCAAATCCGGGTTCTGATGTTTGACGACAGAATTGAAATAACATCTCCGGGAGGACTTTCTTCAGGTATTTCTGAAGAGGAATATCTAAAAGGCAATGTTTCCATTTTACGGAATCCGATTATCGGAAACGTTTTTTACAGGCTTCATATTGTTGAGATTCTTGGAACAGGAATTCCTAGAATCAACGAGGCATACAGGAATTCAGCAAAAAAACCACGGTTTGAAGTCTTTGAAAATTCTATAAAAGTTACGCTCCCTGTAACTGATGTTATGGATTTAACGGAAGATGAAAAAACCGTGCTTGCTGTTCTGAGCAAAAATATCCCGCAGCAGATTAGCGGCATTTCAGATTCAGTTCCATTCGGAAAATCAAAACTGACAGAACTGCTAAAATCTCTTGAATCAAAAAATTACATCACAATTCAAGGAAACGGCCGCGGAACAAAATATTGCAAAAACTAGAAAAATGAGCAATGCACTACGTAAATCGCGTCTTTCCTTTTCTGCAACCTGCTACTTGCAATCCCATGCCGTCTGGTTTAAACTTAGAAAATGAATATTTTTGAAGTAGAAGCGGTCAGCGGCAATAACGAACATACGGTAAAAGTTCCGGAAAAGATTCTTTCAAAAATAACGGGAGACAAGCAGGAAAAAGCGCGCGATGTTCTGAATGACTATCTTTATGGAAATATTCATACAGACGCTTATGATGTTGAAAATTGCTTTTCAGATGATGCGGAAATAGAATATCTGGAATTTGATTCGGCGGAAGAAGCCGGGCTTTCACTTGGCGATGAAGGTGAAAAAGGAAAAATAAAGGCCCTACTCATTGTCATTTCAGAAAAAAAAAGGCAATGAGCTTAAAATGAATGAACTACTGGAAATTTTAAAGTCCCTGTCACAGAAAACAGGGCTGGACATTGAAAGGTCTGAAATGCTTTATAATGTGGTCTCAGAATCTTCTGCCAGATTTCTACGGCTGCTGGTTCAAAAAAAATAGCCGGATTTCTACAGCTCCACAGGTTCAAATTTTCTCATGATGGCCAGAAGCGCCTCGAAATTTGAGGAGTTAAAGCCGTCATGCAAAATATTTTTCTTTAGGTCGTCAGAAATATCATCAAAATAGCGGGCGAATAATTCGACGGCAAGACTTTTTTCGTTTAAGCAGATAGTTTCTTTTAAAAGATTGTCAATTGTGGCTTTTTCTCCGCACTCTTTTATGCTGCATCTGACAAATACGCTCAAACACTCCATTTCAGTTCCATCAATAAACCTAGAAAAATTAAAATTTTCAAAAACACGGTAATAAAGATTGGTATCTGTAAATCCGCAGTCCCTAAGATTCAGATATGTAAAAAGAATTTTTGGGTATTCATTAAAAAACTCCCGGATTTTTTCTGTATCAGGGATTTTCATTGCATGGCACAGCTTTTCAAAAATGTCAGGGTCTTTTCTGTCATAAGTAAAGCCAATATTTCTGATTTCAAAAAGCCTGTTACAGACAACAGTCCAGATAGCCGGCTCAAAGGGAATCATTGTAAGTCTGTAAAGTTCTTTAAGATAAAAGCATGATAAATTATAGCAATAACGTTCACAGAGAGTTTCATAAGGTATGTTTGTAAAAAGATAAATCAGTTTCAGAAATTTTTCAAAAATAAATCTTTTCTGATTTTCCGTGACACATCTTTCTTCAAAATTATCAATAGCTCTAAGAGTTCTCAAATATACCACATGCTGGCACTGCTGCTTTTGACGGGCCGCAGTTTTGCCATGTAGAAAGTCTATACAAGATTCAAATTTTCCGTTTGCGACATCAAAGAAGATAAATTCTTTTTCAGCCGTATCGGGAGTTTCAGTCAAGATTTTCATTGTTAATTTTTCTTCGTCCATATCAAGCCTTAAATTGAAATTGTTCGTTATATCAAAAGATTCAAGCATAAAAATTCCTCCTGTTTTCTGCTTAATAATATGGTTCAAATAATATAGTTTAAAATCATGAAATAAAAACAAAATATTCTCATAAAAATCAGTGAATTTTTCATCGTTTTTTATGAGGTTTTACACACTCCTGGACTGTCTTTGTGGACTATAATATGGTCTGGACAACCCCTAAATCACATAAGACACTGCGGTGTTTTTAATAAATTTAATTTCATTTTTAAGGAGGAGGCATGATAAAAAAGTAAACGAACAAGCGGTATTGTGATACGCTGAAGTGATTCAGCGGAATCCAGGCATTAGTTCGTCATTTTTAGCAAGGACATGGCTCCTTGTAAAGAAGGTAAGATAAAAACAGCCGAAAATGGCGTCTGTTTTTATCTTTAAAAGTTTGCGTTGCAAACTTTCTTATTACCGGTTGTTTCCGCTGGAAACTTGCGTTGCGGGTTCACTTCGTTGCGAAACAACTTAAAAAATCAATCCTAAAACTGAAGTTTTAATCTTGACTTTTTATGGGAGATAAAATGAAAAAAATATTTTTTGTTCTTACAATGTTGTTGTTTTCTGGTTTACTTTTTGCAGAAAACTCTATTAAAGATTATATTGCTGAATTTCTGAGTAAAGGTAGTTGTATTGTTCTTGACTCTGGTGCTTATGCAGATTTTTTTCCGAAACACACAATTATAAAACTGGTATATTATGATGGTGATATTTTGGAGTTTACCCATGTTGATCAAGAAATTGGATATGACACAGAAGATGTTGCCATAGAAGACTATCTTATAACGATAGATAAAAACAGTAATATTATAATATCAGAAAAGCAAAAATGACTGGCGATGGGCAGGAGGCGGATTCAAAAGGAGATCTTTGGTTCCGCAGCGACATCTACACGCAGGTGTGTTGCGAATTTTCTGACTCACCGTACACTTGCGGCGAGGGAAATGGATTCCGCCTTGTGCACTCTTCCATCAAGTAAATAACGAACTGCGGCAAGCATAAAAAATAAGGAGAGAGTTCGCATTTTGTCATGGAATCACATGACAAAATGTTTATAAAATTTAATTTGGGAGAAAAAAATTATGAGTAGCAAAGATTTTAAAAGGGAATTCAATATTTCTGTAAAGCTTATTTACAGGAAGTGGCTTATGGAGGCAATTGAACATGATGCCTATGAATCATTTAAGGATTGCGTTTTAAATCTTGGTACTGAATGGCATGTACTTCATTGGTTATTAGCAAAAAAAGTGAAGCCAGACGATTTTTGTAAAAATCTGTGGGACAACAGAAAAAATATTCAAAATGGCACTTATAGCGGCTGGGCAGAATCGCCTTATAAGGCTTAAAGCAAGGTCTGCTTTTTAATAAATCCTCAGTATTATAAGCTCATTTATGATAGCAATAACCAATCTGCACTTCATAAAATAACCGGCGAGTGGTTTACTCCGGTAAAATGGCAGGATGCAGCTGATAAATATTACGAAGAACATAAAGAAGAATTTCATAAATCAGAAGAAGTTATTAATAAATATTATGAAAAATATAAAGGAGAATTTCTTAAATCAGAAAAAGATGTTGTAAGAATATTTGAAATTGATTATGACCTTTGGAATAAAGAAAAGTCAAAAGCAAAATAATCATGACAAATGCAGTATTAAAAAGTTTTGAGGACACGCATCAAAAAATAGCCGCAATTCTTACTGATTATGTTACAGGCGGCTATGTCAAAACGCTTTCAAAACTTCTTGTCTATATGGGACAAAAACAGGCGGAAGAAGCGCTCTTGAATCTCCCGGAACCGGTACAGAGCAAAGTCAGAGAGGTCTACAAAAATCTTTCCGGCAAAAAAATCACCGACCCGGAAATTGTCGCAGAGGCAATGAGGGTATTAAAGGACAGCGGATTTTTCGGAAAAACGTTGTGCGTTTCAGTTTCAGAGAATTTAAATTCCAGCCAGAAGGATGAGCTTCTTGTTTCTACAAACGAGCTTTTTGAAAAAGATCCGCTTATTGCCATGTGCATTGAAAAAAATCTTTTTACCTTTGACATGATTCCTAATCTTGACGACCGCTCAATACAAAAGATTCTGCGGGAAACAGCTCGGGACACGCTTGCAATGGCTTTGAAAAACGCGCCGGAGAATATTCAGGAAAAGATTTTCAGGAATATGTCAAAACGCGCTGCAAACAGTGTTAAAGAAGATATGGAATTCTTTGGTCCTGTCAGACCGGATGACGTAAATGCGGCCCGTGATGAAATGATAAAAACAGTCATCGCGCTTTCGGGCAAAGGAGAAATTATTGTCAGCTCTTATTGGGAGTAAGGCGCGCGATGGTTACAACAGACTTATTATATAGAAAATTTTCATCCGCTGATTTTGTGCCATTTGAAGCAGAATCAAAAATCCTGCCTGTAAGATTAAAAAATGATTACGTAAAGCAGGATGAATATTTTGATTTTGAGAAAAACAAGTGGCTTCCCCTTTCTGTGTGCAAACCAGGCATGGGCTATTCGGAAGAATTTGTAGAGTTTCCTTACAAGGCTGAGCAATATCTTAAAAATTCCGCGGAAGATATTTTTTACGCAGACATTGAGAAAGAAGATTTTTCCGCAGAAGAAATGGCGAAGGTTCTGATATATCGGAATTATAAGAACAGGATGAAGTTTAACCGCGAAAATTTTTACGACTCGCGCAAAATAAAAAAGGACTTTATCAAGGCAAAAATCACCACGGACACGGAAAATCTTTTGCTCAAAATTACCTTTACAGAATTTTCCCGTGGCAAAAATGAGCAGCCGCACTATGAAACAGAAATTCCGCGCCTCAAGGAAAAATCCCTTGTCTTTGACATGAAAAACGCCTCCGCCAATTTTGATGATTTTACAAAAGATTCCTGGGCTGACAATAAAAACTTTTGTTCTGAGCTTGATGATATTCTGCCTTATGAGGCAATTGAAAAATCCTACGAAAGACTTCTTGAGCTTGCAGAAACTTTTACCGGCGTTTCATTTGAGTTTTTTCGCAGGGAAATGAAAGGCAGGCGCATAAAACTGCATGAATTTTATACGCTTACAATGCTGCCCTTCTGCCCCAAGCTTTATGACATCATAAACAGCAAGGAAATTCAGGAAAGAAAAATCCGCTTTCACGCTAAAAGAAGCGATTCAAAAATCTTCAATCATTTTTGCAGAAAGTACAAAATAAAAAATACAAAAACACTCCGGAAAGCTTTTGCAGAACGGCCGGGTGTCCTCATCACATTTTTACGGCTTAAGGATGCAGGATTCCGCGACATCAATCTTTATAACTATGTAATAAAAAACAAAGAAAAATCCGGAATAATAGACAATGTGGATTCCAAATCGCTTGAATTCTTTTGCCGTTACAGTATAAAAAAACGCGGGCAAAAAGCCACCATGAATACAATTCTCAGAGGGACAGAACATATACGGTATGATTTTGTCAATCTTTATGACAGTCTTAAGATGTTCGAAAAATATTTCAGGCATCTTCCGGATAAGCTGAAAAATGACATTATGACCGATGGCTTTACGGAATTTAATCACAACGCGCTTTCAAGCCTTGCCTACCGGTATGAAAACAAGAACATAATTTTTTCATACACAGACGAAGAAAAAAGCCTTGAGGATGAAATCAGAGGATATTCATTCCGCCTGCCTAAAGATTCCTACCAGCTCTGCGAAATCGGCAGCGCGCTTCACAACTGCGTGGCAAGTTATTCTGAACGTATAAAAAACAGAGAATGCCTAATCGTATACGTTACAAAAGATGATGAATATAAAATCTGCGTTGAAGTCCGCGGAAAAGAGACTTTCCAGGAACGGATAGACCGAAATTATATTCCAGACAGAGACCAGCGGATTCTGCTTGCAAGGTGGCGAGGCAAGCACGGTCTCCGGTTCAGCTAAAAGGACAGGCAAAAGCAAAAATGTTTTCATCAACAAACAATAATTTTTGTGATATACTCTACAATATGCCAAAGACTCTTAGAACTGTTGTGATTTGTGTTATTGCGGAAATTCTGAATTTTATTGTTCCGGCAATTTTTTATCACGGGCTGAAGATTCCGCTTTTTTTCGATACGATTTTTACTGTTGCTGTTGTATTTTACTGCGGACTTCTTCCGGCTCTTTGCGTTTCAATCGGCTACAATCTTATTAATTCTTTTCTCTGGATTTGCCACAAAGGAGTCTTTGATCCTTTTATCTTCGCCTATACTGTCTGCGGCATTTTGATTGTCTTTTCCACCTGGCTCTTTGCACGCAGAAAGGACGACTTTAAGATTTCCGCGGCGATTACAGCCTTGTATCTGGTTTTGATAGCACTGCTCTCTTCTTTGTGCGCAATTATTTCAAGCGGAATTATAGATTATTTCCATTATATTTATTATGACGTGCCAGACATGATGAATCCGATAAAAACTTTTACAAAGTCTTTTGCTCAACATCATTTTAGTATGCTTGCCTCCTGCATTCTGGCGCAGATTCCAATTTCATTTGCCGACCGTCTGATTGCAACCTTTGCCGGATACGGTGTATATCGTCTTTGCGAACGTTATATCGAGAGAAAAACAATATGAACCTAACTCAGACCGCCGAAGAGCTTGAAGACATCATTCGCAACTACATAACTTACTTTATTGTTTTTGACATTCTGTTTTTTGCAGTTTTATTTGTAAGCGTGCTGCTTTTAATCAGATTTTTAAAATCAAAGAAAAATCTGAAAGATTCCAATGAATATCTTTTGTACACGATTCAAGGGCAGGAAGCAGAGCGGGCCAGAATTGCACGGGAACTTCATGACACAATTGCCCAGGATTTACGATATTGCAGGACCCTTCTTGAAAAAAAGAATTGCGCGGAAAATATACTGGAAGCGGTTCAGCTATTGGGAAAATCCTTGTCAGACGTGCGCCTTATAAGCTACAATCTTTCGCCGGCTGATATTACAAAAAAGGATTTAAGGGCAAACCTTGTAAACCTCTGCGCTTCTATGGCTCAGACCTGCGATGTAAAATTCAGAATCTCAATGCCTGATGACACAGACACTTCCTGTTTGAATGAAAATGATATATTGAACCTTTACCGCATTGTGCAGGAAAGCCTTACAAATGTAATAAAACATGCAAATGCCTGCGAAGCGGTAATTCTTATAAGAAATTCCAGCGAGAATGAAGAAAAAGGACTTTACATTTTTATAAGTGATGACGGCTGCGGTTTTGATTATGACGCAGAACAGTACGAGGGCTTTTCAAGTTACAAAAGAATCGGCGGCGCAAAACATTTTGGACTTATCGGAATGAAAAAAAGATGCCAGCTGATTGGAGCCGAATTTTCAGTTTCTTCTACCCCCGGCGAGGGTACACAAATCTGTATTTTTAAGAGGATGAATTAGAATATGGGACATGAAATCAGTTTTTTTGTAGTCGAAGATCATACACTTACAAACAGGGGAATCCGCGGATTGATTTCCGAGCGCGGCAGATATTCCTGCTGCGGCTATGCTTTTTCAAAAGATGAATGCATAAAAAAGCTTTATGAACTTGCAAAGGAATCCAGGCTTCCGGACATTCTGATTCTTGATTTATTCCTGGGCGACGAAAGCGGACTTGATATTCTGCGCGAGGTAAAGGCAAATCTTCCTTCTGTAAAAGTCATTGTCTATTCGATGTTCGCAAAACCTGGAATTGTATCTCTTGCGCTTGAAGGCGATGCCGACGGTTTCGTCCTAAAATCCGCCCCGGAGAGTGAGCTTTTTTCAGCCATTGAAGCAATTCTTGCCGGCAAAACTTATGTGCAGCAGACTCTTGTAGCCCCGCTTTTTACATATAAAAGTGTTTTTGACGGCCTGACACGCCAGGAGCAGACAGTTTTCAAAAAGCTGATAGAACGCAAAAGCCGCGGCCAGATTACAAAAGAACTCAATATTGTCGAACGCTCGCTGGAAAATTATCTTTCCAAAATTTATCAGAAAACAGGCCGCAGGAACCACGAAGAACTGATTAAAAAGTTCGGTGAGTGAAATATGGAATAAACACGACTGGAGACAAGGAAACCGGAACAGAAGTGAGAGTTGAAATTCCAGGGTGAAAAATCAATTTTTTACAAGAACATTGCCATATAAACTGGCAAGTAGGTAATGCCGTTTTCTTCCTTAAAATCCGAAGTGTGAATGACAAAACATTTATCAGCATATTCTGCAAATTTTTTCCTGAACTTGTTAAGCGAAGAAATTGTATAACGCTTTGAGGATTTTACTTCGATTCCCTGAATGTTGTGACGCGAAGTAACTTTATTTTTCGTAATAAGAAAATCAATTTCCATGCGTGAATCTGAATCTTCATTGTCAGACTTTGAATAAAAGTAGAGTTTGTGTCCGCTTGCTGTAAGCATTTGGGAAACAATGTTTTCAAAAATCATTCCTTCGTTTACTTCAAGCTTTCCAAAAAGCAGTTTTTTATAAATCTCTTCAGCAACAAGACCGTTTTCGTCAAACGCATGGCTGATTAAAAGTCCAGTATCTGCCATGTAGCATTTTAATGTGGTGCGGCTCATATTCATTTTTAATGCGACATTAGGCTCATCAGCATTGTAGCAAATGTTTACGATTCTAGAATCTTTAAGCCACATAAACGCGTCATCATAATTGCGCATTTTTGCATCTTTTTTTAGGGAAGCCAGCTTAAATTTTTTTTCGTGCTTAGAAAGCTGAGAAGGAATTTCATCAAAAATAGATTCCGCTTTTAATTCCGAGCCTTTTGCGTGCTTTTGAATATCGTTACGATACAGCTCCAGAATTTCCCGCTTTATCATATCTACCTTTTCAAAATTTTTTGATTCACAATATTCTTTTACAGCTTGCGGCATTCCGCCTACTATAAGATAAAGCCTGAATAAATCCATAGCCTTTCTATGCAAAGCCTGCCCCATAGGAATTTTCTTTTCAAAGCAATTTTTTACAACAGGAACCAAGGTGTCGTTTCCTAAAGCAAGCAGAAACTCCTCAAAATCCATGGGGTTCAACTGGATATGATGTTCTTCCGATGGAATTAAAATGTCCTGTGTATTTTTTCTGATGGAAAGAAGAGAGCCTGTTTCTATAAAATCATAGCGTCCGTCGGCAACAAGATATTTAATCGCGGCTCTGGCGCGTGGGAAAAACTGAACCTCATCAAAAATAAAGAGCGTGTCGCGTTCGTGCAGTTTTACGGAATAATAGGCAGAAAGGCGCATAAAAAGAGTGTCTAAATCAGAAAGATATTTTTCAAACAGTTCTTTGATTTCATCAGGAGCAGAAAAAAAATCTATGAGGATATATGATTCATACTCATTTTCTGCAAATTCCTGCGCAAGAAAGCTTTTTCCAACACGGCGAGCGCCTTCAATCATAATGGCGCATTTCCCTTTTTCTTCATGCTTCCATTTCAAGAGCGTTTTATATGCCTTTCGATACATATTTACACCTTTTTGACTTTAATTTCTCTTAAAGAATACACCATTTTAAAATTATCAACAAGCAAAAATTACACCTTTTTAAATCGGCGATACTTTCTACGCATACGGCGAAAAAGCAAGAAAAAAATATGCGGAATCAAAAAACACTTGACGCTTGTGGCTGAGCTTTATTCCATCTGGCTTTATTGGAAAAAAGGCGGAAAGAATGCACTTAAATAAACGCCGCGCAGACTGCATAAAGCGGAACATTCGTCATCCAGCCTTGATTTTTATACGGCAACAGCGAAAATCGGACCGAACGGGCGGGCTTATATTTATCGTAAAACGCTTTAAGGCTTTGGGAGCGGACATTTGTCTCGGCTTTTACTTCAATGGGAATAATGTCCACGCCACAAGCGGAACATTTTTTAAGACCTAAAACAATGAAGAAAGCTCATTTTTTAAGCTCTAAAACAAACATCCCTCCAAAACACAAAGATTTGCGCGAGCTTCACCTCTTTCTCCTGTCTAAAACTTTCCACCATACATGAAACTTTTCTTGAATTTCAAAACTTTTTCGGTTATACTGGAAACAAATGAAACAGATTGCGCTGGACAGATTCGGAACTGACGAAATAATTTCTCTTTACAAGGACAAGCCCGTAATAAAAGTGCTTCAGGGAATAAGGCGGTCGGGAAAGTCGTTCATGCTTGAGCTTCTTTCACGGAAGATTTTGGAAAGCGGCGCGGCGGAAAACCAGATTCTTCTATTAAATATGGAAGATTTTGAGAATGCGGAATTTTTGGACTCAAAAAAACTCTACGACTTTATAAAATCAAAAAGCGAGGCGGCCGCCGGCGGAAAGAAGCTCTATCTTTTTCTGGATGAAATTCAGGAGGTCAGCGGTTGGGAAAAACTTGTGAACTCGCTCTACTCTTTCGCCACGATTGACGCTGACATCTACATAACCGGCTCGAACGCGAATCTTCTTTCTTCCGAGCTTGCAACTTACCTGAGCGGTCGCTATGTCCTGATTCACGTCTGGCCGCTTTCATACAGGGAATTTTTGCACTTCAATTCCGAAATCGACTCTGCCGCGGCGTTCAGAAAATTCATTGAATTCGGAGGATTTCCGGGACTGAAGGACATGATGGAAAATCCAGTCCAAATCCGCTCGTACTTGGAAGGAATATATTCGACGGTTCTTTTAAAAGACGTGATTGCACGCAACAAAATCCGAGACACCGCGGTTCTTGAAAAAATCATCCTTTACATCGCCGACAACACAGGAAATATTTTTTCCGCAAAACGGATTTCCGACTTCATGAAGTCCGGCGGACGGCCGCTTTCCGTGGAAACAATCTACAACGACATAAAATATCTTGAGAACGCGCTCGTCCTTTACAAAGTTCCGCGGTATGACGTTCGCGGCAAGAAAATTCTTGAGACAATGGAAAAATATTACCTTGCCGACCAAGGGCTGCTGACTTTTCTGCACGGCTACAAGGACACCTACATAAACGGCATTTTGGAAAACATCGTGTTCATCGAGCTTCTGCGGCGCGGCTACAAGGTCTTTATCGGAAAAATCGGAGATGCGGAGATTGACTTTGCTGCGGAAAAGAACGGCGAAAAGCTCTACGTTCAGGTCGCATACATAATCAGCTCGGAAGAGACAAAGGAAAGAGAAATCCGCCCGCTAAAATCGCTTCTGGCATTGGGCGACAACTTTCCAAAACTCATTCTTACAATGGACGAGCTTCCGCCCTCAAACGAAAACGGAATCGTGCGCAAGAACATAAGGGAGTGGATTTTGGAAGGGTGAATTTTCACTATTCACAGCTTACAAACTAGAGTTTTATTCCAGCATTTCAAGACAACGAGAAAATCAGTTTCTCCGAAGTGTTTATTAACTGTTTAAAAATTTAAAAAAAAGTGAATACACACATTGCACATCGCCACTGTTTTATAATTAGATAGTTTTAACTTCTTTATAAGCTAACTTTCCAGATAATTTGCATCTTTTGTTTTTTTGAAATTTCAGGCTTATTTTTTTTGAGAACCTCATTATTAGTCTTAACTGATTCTTGTTTTATTTTTTCTTTACCTTTTAGCTTTTCAAGATAGTTTTCTATTTGACTTAACCTTATTGGGATGCTATCGAATTTCGAAAATTTATCTACTTCGGAATTTATTTCATATTGAAGTTTTAAAAGCGCATTTATCAAATTTTCTTTTTCGATTGGATTTAAATCCTTTTTCTTTACTTCGTCTCTTAGCCTGGCTAATTCTGCCTGGATTTCGGTACCTCTTTGTGTTTGTCCATTTTGAGCATTATAATTAGTTTCTTGAATAATGACTTCTTCTTTCTTAGATAAATTGCTATTTACAATAATCATCTGAGATAACTTACAGAGATAATTTTCTATTTGAAAAAGCTTAATCGAAATATTATCTGCTTTTGAAAAAACAGATAAGTTGTCAGTTAATTCATTTTTATAAATTATTAACTCATTGTTAATTTTGTGTAATTCATATTGAGATAAATCCTTCTTAATTAAGGATTTTATTTCAGATAAACGTTTCTGTATTTGAATTCCTCTGTCCGTCATTTCAATACTCTTTTGTTTATCTTGCTTTTTTATTTTGTTTAGTTTTTTCCTATTTCCATGAAGAACGGTACTGGCGTTTTTAATGCATTTAGCCATTACTTGAGGTCTTCCGAAATGCTCAAAGTTTACACATAAGATTCTGTAATCTTCTTCTAATTGTTTTAGTAATTCTTTTTCTCCTGATTGCCTATAATCATCTATCCTGATATTAATATCTGTAATGAATTTTAAAAAATCTTCAGTCATTTCTGAACGAACAGACGATTTATTCTGAGTCGCAACATGTTTAATACTATGTTCTTGTTTATGTACTTTATGTGCCTTACTTATTTGCTGAGTATTTCGTAGTTTTCTCTTTTCCCAATCTATGTTTTCTGTAGCCAGGTCGAAAAAGACTTGTATTAATTCATTCTCCATAAAATATCTCTCCTTTAATCCCAGTATTTTGAACCACGTTCATATAGAATGTCCTCGTACGATGAAGAATTATCTTTAGGACGTTCTCGTAATTCCTGTTTATAGAAATCAGGAAACCCTTTTACACTATCAATTTCATCTCTATGTCTTGCTAACATTTGGGAAATAATCAGTCTCTGATTCTTTTGAAGCAACATTTCCTCAGAATCAATAAAATCTTTTATATCTCGTGAAAAAGCTAAAGGAGGAATTCCAGAACGTTCCAGTCTAAATTCTTCAGTCATATTTTTAATATTGCTTACATACCATAGATTACTTGAACCACCGCCTAAAAAGAAAACATCAATTTTTTTATACTGATCATAATGAACATCCATAAACCTTTTAGATTGATTTAGCATCATTGAAAATTCTTGTTTAAAAGTTGTACTTGAAATAGTATTTGGGGCATTTTGTAAGATTTCAATTCCATATGGCAATACCTTTTGTGCAAGGCAATACATGTACGCATTATTCCTTGATCCAGAACTCATTTTCTGAAAAAGAGCCATATCAACGGTACCACCACCAATATCAATTATTGCATAAACTCCATCAGGAACAAAATCTGACTTATGATAAAGTAAAAGTTCTGCAGCAAGTTCTGGATATACATTTACAGCCCATTTAAGTTTTGCTTTTTTTGTTTGCATTTCTGAATATACAGTATCTAAATTTGATATTAATACTTGATTTGAAGGTAGAATTGCTTTTACTTTACAACCACCTGCCAGTAAAACCGCATCTTCAAGAATATCTTGATATTTTCCTTTATTGGTTTTGTTTTCATCTTTATAAAAATTTTCTAGAGGAACCCCCATATTTATAGAAACTTTTATTTCATCCATATTGATAATATGGAGAGTTTCTCTTATTATATTTATAGAGTGACTAATAACTTGTGCAAGATAGTACACACAACACATTTCTTCAAAACAATTTGTAGTTGGTTCTACATTGTTTTTCAATCTTTTATCTATAATCGAATACTTGAAATACTTTACTTCTTTTGAATCACCACTAGGTTTATCAAAATATAATCTTCCGTTCTGTATATACAAGATAGTTTTCTTGAAGAATGAATCATTCTCATTATTCCATTTTATTGTTTGTATCTGGGATGTATAAGAAGGAGCATAACTATATGACACCTTTGTATAAGAAGTTCCAAAGTCTATTCCGATGTAAATATTAGTAATCGACTGTCGCCTAAAAGACGTTAATTGTGGTGCTGGCATTTCTCTCTCCTATTCTACAATTAAGATTCCAATTCCTATATCTATAACAGATGGGACATCTAATTGGTTTTTAGAAAGTTCGTCTAGTTTAAGATTTCTTTCTCTTTTAATTTTATTAATACGTTTTTCATTCATATTAATAACGCTTTGCTTTTTACCTTCAAATTTCAGTGTTTCAATAGCTCTCTTTATAGCTTCAATTTTCTTCTCTGCAGTAAAGTTTACAAACTCTACTTGCTTGCTATATAGAAATTTACTTCTACGTTTACAATTTACTTCAAACTCTTCAAACTTTTTCCATGCATGATTAATTAATTCTTGTGCAGAATTAAAATATGGTTCAAAATCAGGAATCCGTATTTCTGTATTAACCAAAGTGCTTGCCTTTGTTATTGCGGTATTCATTATTTTTTCACTTATATTTTCATCTAATATTCTATTGTTAGTTACAGAAATAACAAAATATTTGAGTTCAGAAGATCTTTCGACATCTTCTTTTTGCCATTTTTGAATGTAATAAACATAAGCTCCCTCTTTTAATCCATCAAAAGGAGACAGTGTTAATGCAGAGCATCCTGTAGATTTTATTTCATTTTTACTAATTATCCATTTAATCCAATCAAATATTGGATGATCTAAATCTGCTATTTCCAGATTTCGTCGTCGTTTTGATGAATTGTTCGGAGCAAAAGATAAAACACATTCTCCTGAATCTATTGAAGTTAATTTTGTTAGATGAACTTCCCTTCTAAAATCTCTAAAACTAAAAACACCTTCATTAGAAAGCTCAATAACATAATTATTGATATTATCTTTATCTTGACAAAAAGAAGTTCCAGGAAAATAGTTTTTAAGGAAATCTCTTATGACAAAGATTCGTTCAACTGAATCGATACAACGTTTATTTGTTTTCGCAATTTCGATAGAGTTAAGAACCATATCTCTATATTCTGTAAGAACTCCTGACTCTTCTTCCAATCGGTTGTTCATCATTCGTTGATTGATGAGTACTTGGATTTTCTGTTCGGCTTTTTCTTTTCTATCTTCATCTGTTAATTCAGGATCTAAAATTTCCAATGCCAAATCTTGAATAGGTTGACCTACAATATCTTCCATATCTCCGATTGAGTTTTCAAAAATCTTTACACGTTCATATAATCTTTCTAGGATTCTATCCTCTATGGTATTTTGACAGCATAAGTTATAAATACGAAGAACATCTGCTTTCTGACCAATTCGATCAATACGTCCTATTCGCTGTTCAAGTCTCATTGGATTCCATGGTAAATCATAGTTATATTCTACACTTGCAAATTGCAAGTCCAACCCCTCGGAACCAACTTCAGAAGAAATCAAAATATTAATAGAATCATTTGTACGGAATTCTTCAAGAAAATCATCTTTCAAGCTTCCCATTCCGCCCTTTATAGCTACTGCATTAATTCCATCTTCCCTTAACCTTTCTTCAAGATATTCGTTTGTTCCTCTAAAAAATGAGAAAACAATAATTTTCTCTTTTGGAGCCTGTTCAAGCAGCGTTTTTATGCTTTCGAGGAATTTGTTATATTTTGAATCATGCTTTTTTATGTCTTCGAATCTTACATCTGTGAATTCTTCACCAATTTTCAGATAAAAAGGTTTTAAATCTTTATATATCTTCTGATTTGAAGATTCTTCATCATCTTCATTTTCAAATTCAGAGGCTTCAAAAGATTCTTCTTCAGATATATAAAAATCTTGTTCCTTATATTTCTGAAACCACTCCTTAAAAGCTGCCGGAAGACAACTTGCCATTTGCCGTTGCCTTGCTATTAATGCAAATGTCATTATCTCTGAATGTCCTCTTGACATTTCTCTGATTAGTTTTATTACACGCTGGTATATATCCATTTCGTTTGAAGATAAATCAAATTCAACAGCAAAAGGCCGGCGCTTTGAAGTATTTTCAAAAACAAATCGACGTCGAGTTCTATTAAAAAGATTGTTGTAGAAGACCTGACCACGAAGGTCTTCAGAATATTGCATTCGTTTTTCATTGGATGCAAAAATTTCATCTTTATTTTCCATTATTTCTTGAATCAGTTCATTATCATCTTGATTTGAGAAAGAGTTTTCTTTTAATAAATTATCAAAATCCTCTGTTGTTGAAGATGGTCTTTGTAAACAATTTGCAAGTTTTACAAAGATGCTGTCTTTTTTTAGCATGTAATCAAACGTCAATTCGTTTTCAAATCTTTCAGGTGAAAGAAGATTCATAATTGAATAAAGATTCTCAGATCCAGTTTGAATTGGAGTTGCAGAAAGAAGAACTAGAGATTCTGTTATATCTCTTAAGCGCACGCTGGTTTTAAAATTGGCAGTCTCGCGATTCCTTAAATAATGTGCCTCATCTATGATAACCAAATCAAACGCATAGGCATTATAATTGGATGCAAATTCTTCAAAAGCCCTATTGAGATTTCCAATATTATCATAAGAATCATTCTTTTTTGTTCTGATAGATTCTATGCTGCAAATATATGCAAATTGTTCGCGATTGACATTCTTCTCAATTAAATGAAAAGTCTCTAACAGTTCATCAGCTTTTACAATCTTAGCATGAATTCCAAAGAGATTTTCCATGTCTCTTTTCCATTTTTCTCTAAGGGCTGCAGGACAAACAACAAGAAGTCTTTTTGCATTTCGTCTAGCTTCTAGTTCTTTCCATATGTACATAGCCTCTACAGTTTTTCCAAGACCAACTTCATCAGCTATAAGGATTCTTTCTTCTGGAGATTGAAGAAATTTTGTGACTGGCAGAAATTGATGCGGAAGATATTCAGTAAGAGTATTATCCATAGAATAGAACATATTTGTCAGGTCTCCAGTAAGTCGTTGAAAAGACATAACACGTCTATAATCATCAATTCCACTAAATTGGAAATTTGAAAACGATTCTAATGGACTTTTTATTTCTTCATATTTTTGTAAAATTTCATCTGAAAGATAAATAATTTCTCCATTTTCAAATTGAACCTGATATTTTGTTCCGTTACTAGTTAAAACCGAGTTCTTTATAGTTCCTATCTTTCCATCTGTTATTTTTTTTACTTTGTCCCCAATACTAAACACTTTTCTAGCTCCGAGAAATTACTTCAAACGCTTTTCCAATTTAAATTATATCACAAAGCAAGGCATATTAATATAAAAAATCAAGATTTAAGAAAAACGTGTTCTATGATGATGTAAAAATTAAGACAGTTCCGATTTTCAGTTCAACTAATCTTTTTTCTCATCAGATGATGACTTGAAATATTTACGATAATAAACATCAAAAATTAACAAACTATGCGATGAGCATTTCTCTTTGAAGAGTACAATAAAGACGAGAAAATGGGAAACTAACCCCAAAAATCAACTTTCTTGCTTCAAACTTTGTTATTTTTAGCATACAATAAACCGCATAACAGTTATGACAAAAAAGGATTTTCTTCTTTCGCTTTCAAAAGATGAGCTTGTGGAGCTGATTTTTGATTTTTCAGAAACAAACCGAGAAGCTGGTGATTTTATTCAGAAAAAAATTTTTCAGGCTGAAGCTGCAGGACAGAACAACAAAAATGAAAATCTATCAGAAAATCCTAAAACCAGAAATGCGGAAGTTCCTGCTGCGAATATTTCTGCGGACACCAATGCCATAAACCGATTTAGTTCCCCGGAAGAAAAAATCGCGCTTTTCAAATCGCTTTTTTCCGGTCGGACCGATATTTTTGCCCTTCGTTGGCACAACGAAAAGTCAAATAAAAGCGGATATTCGCCGGTATGCAAAAATAAATGGATTTCGGGAAAATGCGACTTAAAAAAATATTCGTGCGCCGCCTGCCCTTTTAGGTTTCCTGAAAGCCTGTCTGATTCAAGAATCTACAATCATCTTGCCGGAAAAGATTTACACTGCCGCGACGTGATTGGAATCTATCCGCTTCTTTTGGACAACTGCTGCAATTTTCTTGCATTCGACTTTGACTCGCACAGCAAAAATTTTGGGGCTGCAGAAAAAATTGACGATGAACTAGACAGCAACAGCAATTTTGAAAAATGGAAAAGCGATGTTCGCTCAGTCTGCAAAACCTGCAGTGAATATTCAGTTTTTCCTTCCATTGAAATTTCGCGTTCTGGAAACGGCGCTCATCTGTGGATTTTCTTCAGCGAAAAAATAAAAGCAAAGACGGCAAGACAGTTCGGCAGTTTGATACTTCAGGCGTCAATGCTAAAGAATCATTCGATTTCTTTTGAAAGTTTTGACCGGATGTTTCCGAATCAGGATGAAATTCCAAATGGCGGCTACGGAAATCTTATTGCTCTTCCGCTTCAAGGCCGGGCCGTTAAAGAGAAGCATTCTGTTTTTACCGATGAATCTTTTTTGCCTTATGACGACCAGTGGAAATATTTAAGTTCGGTACAAAAACTGTCAGAAAAAGAAATAATTGAAATTTCAGACCGGATTCAAAAAAAACTGGGATTTTCAATACCGTACTGCAAAGAAGAAAATCCATTTGAAAATAAAAAAACATCTTCTGATTCACTTAAAAGCAAAGACACAGAAAATGAAGAGCTTAACCCTACAGATTTTCCGCAAAAGGTAAAAATCACCCTTACAAACCGCATTGAAATTCAAAAAGCCGGAATCTCCGAAAAAGCACTGTATATCTTGCGGCAGACGGCGGTTTTTCTGAATCCCGAATACTATAAAAATCTTCGCCTTCATTTGCCGCTGTATAATATTCCAAGGTTCATCGACTGTTCCAAAGAAAACAGAGAATGCCTGCTTTTGCCACGCGGACTTTTGGACGAAACGCTTGAAACCTTAAAATCTGCAAATGCTGGATACGAAATTGCGGACAAAAGAGAAAGCGGAACAAAAATCGACTTGGCTTTTAAGGCTGAACTTTACGATGAACAGAAACTGGCTTTAACCGAAATGCTCAAAAACGACACAGGGATTTTATCTGCAGGAACAGGATTCGGAAAAACAGTCTCCGCGGCAGCCCTTATTGCCAGGCGGAAAACAAACACTCTTATTCTTGTCCAAACCCACGCACTTTTAGAACAATGGAAAAAATCCGTCAAAACTTTTTTAGACTTCGCCCCCGGAACAATCGCTTCAGGAAAGGACAAGTCCACAGGAATCGTCGACATTGCAATAGTAAAATCCCTGACAGAAAACAATTCTGACAGAATAAAGCCGCGAACTCACAAATACGGAATGGTTATAATAGATGAATGTCATCACGTTTCCGCTTTCAGCACGGAAAATCTTGCCTCAAGCTTTTGCGCAAAATACGTTTACGGTCTGACAGCAACTCCAATAAGGCGCGACGGTCATCAGAAAATCATTTTTTATCAATGCGGAAAAATTCTGTTTTCTACAACCTCAAAGCAGATGAACAAAACGCAGAATTTTGACCATTATTTTATTCCCCGATTTTCAAATTTTCATTTTAAGCCCGACTCAAACGCGACAGACAAAAACCGTCCAATCAACAGCTGCTATGCTGAGCTTGTAAAGAACGAGACGCGGAACGAACTGATTGCAGAAGACGTAAAAAACGCTGTAAAAGCCGGACGCACTCCGCTGGTCTTGTCTGACAGAATTGAACACCTCGAAACATTAGAAAATCGCCTTAAAGATGCTGCAAAAAATGTGATTTTGATTACAGGACGAGGAACAACAAAGCAGAAGAAAAATCATCTGGAAAAACTAAATTCAATCCCAAAAGAAGAGAGCCTTATTGTTCTTGCCACGGGAAAATATGCAGGAGAAGGATTTGACCAGCCGCGGCTGGACACTTTGATGCTTGTCTTTCCGTTCAGCTGGAAGGGAACTCTTGCGCAATACTGCGGACGGCTCCACAGAAATTTCGCAGGCAAAAGCGAAGTTCAGATTTATGATTATGTGGATTTTAGAATTCCGATCTTTGACAGAATGTATCAGAACAGGCTGAAAGGCTACAGGCAGCTTGGCTATTCTGTAAAAGTGAATGATGAAAAATGCGGCGGTCAACAGGAAAATGCGCGCTCTAAAATATATTCCTTTGCCGAATATAAAACAGATTTTGAAAATGACCTTGCCTGCGCAGAAAAATCTGTCACACTGTTTTTGCCGTATCTTACAAAAGCGCAGGTGCAGAATTTTATTCATTTGCTTTCAAAGAATATTTCAAACGGCGCAAGGTTTCTTGTTTTTACAAAACGTGCGGCAAGCGCAGAAACTCAGAAAAACCAGGACGCACTGATTCTTCAGCTGGAAAATGCCGGCGCAAAAGTTGAAAAACGGAACGAGCTTTCCCAAAAAACTGCAATAATAGACGAAAAAATTCTCTGGTACGGAAGCGTGAACTTTTTAAGCGCGCCAAATTTCCACACGTCCAGCCCACAAGAAAACGAAGAATGCACAATCCGCATTTTCAGCGCAGCGGTAGCACAGGAAATAGAAGCGGAGATGGTCGGGAAAAAAGAAGTATGAGTTCTGTTTTTCCTTAGTGCACACTAAGGAAAGTGGTTGACAAATCACTTTGGACAAAAAACTTCGCATTGCCCGTTTTTCGTCCAAATAAATTATTTTATCAGTTGGAGTCTTATTATGTCGGAAATGGAAAATGCAGTATTCGGAAAGCCTAAGTATCGTCAATGTAAAAATTGCGGTCAATCTTTTAAAATCGGAAAAGGAGTTAACAACAAAGGAAAAAGATTTACTCCTGCGGGGATTGTACTTGCAGTCTGCACTCTCGGAACATCTCTTATAAATCCTATGTTTTCTTTTCAGAAATACTGTTCCAGAGAATGCTGGAGGGCAGATACGCAGCAATAACAACTGAAAAAACTGTTTATTCCTTAAACCGCAGAGATATCAATGTCCTTTCATTGTTTTCTCTGCAAGAACTTTATATGATTATCATAATTGTTTTTCAAAAGCTGCCAAAATTTACTCGATGTGTTTCCAAGAGATGAAAGCTTCTCTATTATATTTTTCCCACACATATCCAATCATTCTGTAAAAATCTTCTTTCCAGATTTTATTATTACAGCCTTTTTTATCCGCTGTGTAGTTTGTGCAGGCGAGAAAATGGTTTGAGCCGTCTTTTGATGGCTTTACGATGGCTATTTATGTCCGCTTTTACTATAAATTATTTCTGCGCAATTGTCATTGACTACTGCTGAAGAGTTACATTTGATTTTTTCCCAAACTAAAACAAATCATCCAAAGCAACAACAGAATACTCCGGATTTTTTTCTATCTGTTTTTTCACACCAGAAGTAACTCCGTTTTTTGAAAAAATAATGAACGACTTATTCGGCTGCCTGACACAAAATGCGGAATCCTGCAAGTCTTTTAACTGTTTTTCGCCAAAAGGTTCATCTGTATATTTACATTCGCAGATGACGGCATTTTCATTGTCCGTTGCAAGAATGTCAATTTCTTCCTGCTTCTTTAAAACCGGGTTATTGCCCCACCAGCGTCCAAGATTTTCTGCAAAGAACGACATTTTTCCGTTATAAAACAGTTCTTTCAAATATGTCTCGCATACTGCCTCAAACCTGTAGCCTGCAAAAGCGTTAAGCTTCTCCTTGGTAAGTTCTCTTTCAAAATACAACTCAGGCGAAATCAATCCGTTCAGCATATTCCGATGTTTAAAGATAAACGCAAAATAAAATGCGAAATAATTATCACAAATTGAATACAATGTGTTTCTGCTTTTTTCTTTTTCGCCGCAAGGAACTTCTTTTTTTATGAATCCCAGATTTATCAGGACATTGATATACTTTGCAATTTTAGCCGAATCATCGTCAACCTTGTCCTTGATTGTGTTAAATGTTGAAGCGCCTGCATTTATAGCCAGCATGATGTTCTTATAGAAATAAGTTTCTTTCAGTTCCATCCGAAGAAGAGTTTCAATTTCGTTAAAAAGGTATCCGGTGGTAGAAAGGCAGTGTCTGATTACATTCTCTTTAATCGAAAATTTGTCGTCAAAAAGCGAGAGATAAAGAGGAATGCCGCCCAATATAGAATAAGCCAAAAGCGCATCAGAATTTGAATAATTTGGGAAAAATCCCCTTGCCTCTTTATAAGTAAAAGGAAGAAGCTTCAATTCAGAAGTTTTTCTTCCGTAAAGCGGTTTTGCAGAATCATCGATTATCTCTTCGATTACAGAAACTTCCGAACCGCACAATATGAGAAAGATGTTTTTTGATTTCAGAATTTTATCAATCGCATTTTGCAGACCTGAATCAAAAGCCGGATTTGAATTGTAAAGATAAGTGAACTCATCAATTATCAACACAAGCCGTTCATTTATCTCTGTATTTTTAAGAAAGGAATAAACATCGTTCCAGGTTGAAAATGAGTTCAAAAAATCCCCTGCCTTTAGAACTTTGTTCAACTCTTCGCAAAAATTCTGAACATTGCTTTTTTCGGAAGATTTATCGCCTGTAAAGTAAACAACATTTTTCTGGTGATTTTTTGCAAAATGAGATAAAAGATATGATTTGCCGACTCTGCGCCTGCCATGAAGAATCAGCATTTCAAATTTGCCGGACTTATACAGCGATTCCAGCAAATCAAGTTCCTTTTTCCGCCCGATAAAGATTTCTGCGTTTTTCATATAATTTACCCAAAAGTTATTTACTCTAAAGTAAATTATATTTTATTTCAGATAAAATTCAAGAGTTCAAAACATGGAGCCATTTCTAAAATTCTTCTCAAGAAAAAGGAAAGGTATCTGTATTTTTTGGTGGATAAATTATTATATGACTTCCCATGTCGTTTTACCAGTTTTGTAGAATAATTTTTCTCTGCGGACTTTGAATTTTGACAACTGCATCCAAACTCTCACTATATGCAAGCCTCATGCGTTATCATGCTCGTATGAAACAAGACGACAAAATCAGAACTTATTTATTTTTTGGAACTCCTGGAAGCGGAAAAACGAATATTCTGTTCAAATTCCTGCGTCAGAAAATTCTAGAAAAAAGAGGACATGACAACGGCAAAATGACAGAACCGCCATACGAAGTTCTTTCCTTCAACAGCTTTAATATCTGCGCCAGTGAAATGTGCCGGAAGCTCTGCCGTATAATGAGTATTCCGTGCAAGGCTGAAATCAGCAAATTTCCGAAAGATTACAGCTATAGCCCGAATAAAACTTATTTTGTGGACACAAGCGGAAAACTTGATGGGCAAAAAGCTTTATAAGAGTTCTTTTCAAATGGTTCGTTCGCCACAAAATGTTTTCTGGCGATTCCAGCTGTTATTGACCTCCAGATTTTGAGCGGAATTTTAGAGCAATATGCCTTTTTAAAGAATTTTAAAGTTGTCTTGACTTTCTGTGATTTTGCAAATGACAAAAAGATAAATCAGCTTTCAGAATTTTTTGAATCAAGAAAGATAAGGATAGCAGCCCGCAACATTTCAGGAACAATCGATGGGTCAATGGAATTTTTGTAGGCTCATTTTCCGGCGAAGACAATTTTCCATACGGTAAACGCGTCGCAACAACCATGCTTGAAGTTGCAGAGTCCGCACGAATCATACACAAAAATTTTCTAATGAAGAATCAAGTCTTATTTTTCCGGAAGCCTGATTTCTCCAGACGACTCAACCTTATTCTTCAAGCAGTTTGATTTTTCCCAATTTTTCAAGTCCGAATATCACATCAAGAATTTTCTGCTGCGCCTCCAAGAAATCCTTGCGGGAAACGTTCGTGTTGTACTGCATGTCTTCCGTTATCATCTGCTCCGCACGTTTTGACATATTGCGAAAAAATGCATTCTTCACTTCCGCACTCGCTTCCATCAAGGCATATTCCAGCTCCATAACATCAATTTCCTTCAAAACCAGCTTAACGGCACTGTTCTTTAAAAGATAAATGTCGTCAAAAGTCATCGCATTTTTCATGTCCGCCTCCAGTTTTGTTTTACGAAATATTTTTATTCAGCTTTATAATTATGATAACACGGCGGACTTGCACATAATGACAGCCTGATTTTTTTCAAAAGAATATTTTTCGTGATATAATTTTTAGGCTTGCATTATCTGACAGCGTGATGGTGTATGCTGAAACTATAGCGAGGTGAAAAGGATGGAAAAATCAAATTATCCACAATTAGATGAAGGACTTGATGAGAAAGTAATAGGATTTGATGGAAAAACATTTACGCTCAGAGAACTTAGAGTTACGGCTAATGAGTATACAGCAAAAACTCCGATTGAAGAACGTAAATCAATAAAAGAAAAATTCGAGCAAATATTTAACTGTGATAAAGAAAAAATTCCGGACGAATTATTGAAAGAAGTTTATGGCGATAACATAAAAACTGAAGAAATTTGGAAAAAAGTTCCATTGTATAAAACTGAAAAAAACGGAGAAGCAGAATATTCAGTAAGCAATTTTGGAAGAATCAAACATTATGGAATAATAATGAAGCAAGGCGACAAATTGGGAAAAGAATATGGCGGTTACCTTGTAATGAAAGATTATACAAGACCAGCTGAATATAATTTTGATTCTACAACCTGTGTTTATCGCTTTGTCGCAGCAGCCTTTTTACCAAACTATAAAAAAGGAATGCATGTTCACCACATCAACAACAACGGATATGACTGCCGCCCGGAAAATCTGATTTTGCTGGAAAAAGATCAACATTCACTAGTTCATAATTTTCCTATTCCAGAAATGGCGGAAGATCCAAATTATGGGAAATAAACGGCTTTCGCTTTCCAATTACCGCAGGGCCTTGCAAATTGACGAGCTGATTGCAGCGGAAAAATATCCGAACGTCGCTTTTCTGATGCAAAAATTCGAATGTTCGGAGGCAACAGTTCTGCGGGCAATCGAGACTCTGCGAAACGATTTTGGCGCGGAAATATTATACGACCGCAGCAGAAAAGGCTACTACTATGCTGAACCGCACTTCCGTCTGATTGCGAGCTTCACGACCGAAAAGCAGATTATCGCCGCGCACCTGATGACAAATCTGCTTAAAGTCGTAAAGGACACTCCAATTTACAATCAGGCGATTGAAGTCTACAAAAGCCTTGAAAACGAGCTGGACGGAAACGAAAAACTGAACGCGGCAAAACTTGAAAACCGAATTGTGTTTCTCGGAATAGACGCAATTAGAATAGAAGACAATCTATGGAATCTAATCGAAGAAGCCATGATGAAAAACCGCCTCATTCAGTTCGACTATTATAAAAACGGCAGGCGTTATGAAGTTACCGTCGAGCCGTGGCAGCTTGTCTACTTTCAGGGAATGTGGAGCTTGTATTGCTACAATAAATTTTACAGGGAAACTCGGCTATACAATCTTCCTGCAATCACGAATCCAAAAATCTTGGACAAAACTTTTGAGCTTCCGCCGGACTTTGAATTTGAAAAGCACAGCAAAGGCAGCTTCGGAAAATTCATCGGAAAAGAAAACTACAGCTTCAAACTGAAAATCCGGAAAGAGAAACTTGACTATATCCGAATGTACAAATGGGCGGACGACCAGAAATTCGAGGAGCAGAGCGACGGAACGGCAATCATGACATTCACAAGCAACCAGTACTACCCCGTCTTGAACTGGATTCTGGAAAAAGGAATGTACATCACTCCGCTTGAGCCGAAGAAACTAGTTGATGAATGGAAAAAGAATGTTCTTGCGATGTATGAGGAAGTGCGGGAGGGGTGAGAATCAAAACGGAAAAATAGAACCAATAATTTTAAGCTCTATCGCTCAATAAATGGAAAAGGATCATATTCCGTTATTCTAGGAAAAGACTGCATTGTTTTGCTATCTCTTGCAGAAGTAAAATCGATATTTATAGAATCAGGCTGTGTAATCATATCAAAGTGCATTTTATCTTCTCTAAATCGTATATCCCCTATTTTTAGTTTCTGAGTTACCTGTTTTGTATTCTCGGTAAGAACTTCAAAAAATACTTCTAAAGAAACAATATCACTCGAAATTCTATATTGCAAATTCTTTATAATCTGATTTTTATCATCTAGCGTTATATCAAAAATCTTTTTCTGAATACTCTTACTTGGCAAAAAATAAATATTTTCAGTTTCTGCAATTTTTATATTATTTTCTCCGTAATCCACCATTTCAACATACCAAAGAGAAATTGAAGTTATAATTTCATCATAATCCCCCTTGTTATTAAATATTACTGGAATACCAAAAGTGGTATTGTTTATTTTAATATCCAGAACAATAAGCTCCAATTCATGACAAGGTTTATAAAAACTTTCTTTTATCTGTGGAACTGAAGCAAAAATTGCAACAATAATCCCAATTAAAGAAATGAACCAATGAATAGTTTTCGCTGTCTTACTTTCAAGAAAATCATTACACATATAATATAATCCAAAACAATAATTCTACTCTTCTTCCCTTTCTTCCAATATTGATTTATCAAAGTCAAATTTCTTGTATTCAGAAAAATCAAAGTCTTTTCCAAGTTTCTGCAAAATTGCTTTTGCTATCTTCGTATTAGAGGAATATGCAGCCCATCTTCTATAAATCTGAGAATTGTCATTGCAATATTCAAGCAATCTTTTTAACTGGGAAGCAATAAAACTATCCAAATATGGAGCAATTACAAAATCAAATCTTTCATCAGCCATATCGAATGACTGGCTGTCGCCATAATAAAAAATAAAGAAATCGTAAAGTTCTGATTCTTTTCCTAAATCGGAATAAGTTTTTACCATATATTCTATAGTTTCCTCAGTAAGCAGCAACGAATAATTCACTTTCAATATATTTAAATGCGCCGAATAATCATTGCAAACGAACCATGAGACCGCCTTCGCATTGCCATTCTTTTCAATAACAGAATCTATATGCAACTTCACATCATCTGCCAGATTACTATAAATCTTAGGAAAATGCGACAAATAGACAATCAGGCTAAAAATGCATTTTTCATCAGTTGCGACGGAAAACTTCTCTTTTTCATCATCAATTTTCTTTATAACCTCATCTCCAATTTCTTCTGTTAAAATCTGCAAGCATTTTCTATTTATTTTCAGATTTTTCATGCACAATTCATCATCAGGCTTATTGAAACAGAATTTCCATAAGGTTATGAAAATTTTAAACTTCATGGAATCCGGCATTTTCGAGAAATATTTGTTCTTTAGATAATCATGCAGTTTTTCATATTCATTGATATAGATTTTGCTTTTTTCATTCAAATCATCTGTAAGCATTCCAAGAACATTTTTTATGAAAATCGGCGGTTTTATCAGGATGTTGGTTAAAGTCGATTTTATAAATGCGACCGTTATTTCTTTTGTAGGATTTATCAGCTCATAATTTTCATTCAATGCAGGATGCGCAGAAAAATTCCTGTAATCATACAGATGATTAAGATTTGTATAAGATTCCAAGTCCAAGAGGTTGGTTTCGTTATAAACCTCGTCAACAAGCTCTTTTTCCCATTTTGATTTTGACAGACAGTCTTTATTATTTCTTAAATCTTCGACTTTCTTTAGGATTTTCGCTGCCATAGAATCGTTGTACATATCCTTAAGCTCCTGTAGCTTAAAGAGAATGTCACATATAGAAATTGAATAAAGCATGACGATTGCAGAACGGTAATTTTCGTTTGAATATGAACTTACAACTTCCTTAAAATATTCCCGTGTTTTTTTGAAATAAATTTCCTCGCTTTCAGGAAAATATATGGACATGATGGACACCTCTTTATGCGATTATAATAAACATTCCTGAATAATAATAGAGTCTATTCCCCATGTCCCCATTCAATCACATAGCTCACATACTCACAACAGAATATTTTTCAAGATTTGTTTTCTTTACAGGAAGTTGTAAGTTTTTAATTTTTTACAATTCAATCCGCAGATAACCAATCGGAATATTGAATTCCTTATTGACAAATTCCAGATATTCTTTTGTTGCGGAATCAAGCTCCGGCTCCCCTACAACTAAAAGTTTTGAGGCATTACGCACATCAGTATAACAGCAATAATCAAGCAGCTGACCGAACGCATCTCTGATACAGTCCCTTGCGGAATTAGCGACTTTCACTTCATAAAAATAATATTCTTGGTTATCTCTTACTACAACATCGATTCTGTTCAGTCCTATGTAATTTTCAGCGACAACATTATTCGCTCCATATTGCCGCTTGAGTTCTGAAACAAGTTTCTCCTGAATCATTGAATGTCTTATGGAAAAATCCAGTTCTTTAGCCTCTATGCTAAGATGACGCTTTTTAGGAAGCTTGTACGTTGAATCTGAAAAAACAAATCTGTTTTCCTTCTTTATAGACTCTCTACTTTCTTTTAAATTTTCAGACTCCACTTCTTTATAAACAGGAAACATCGAATCAAAAGTTTTCATTATCTCTGACAAATCATAGGTTTTCTGAATTTTTCCTATGAAAATAAAGTTGCCCACAGAAATATCCTGCCCAGAAATGCTTCTTACATCAAAAATATCACTACGCTGCCCGTTATTCCAAATCCACATTTTATAATCATCAAACAAATATGGCTTTGACAAAATTATATAGTTCAGTTTTCTGATTTTCGGATAGAGAACCGCAGGCTCAGGCAAAGAACGGCTTGGCTCTAAAGAAAATGCGAATCCAAAGCGAAGTCCTTCATCTTCATTTCCAATATTGAACTGCAGCTCGGTTCTTCCGCCGATATGGAAAGTCCAGTTTTCATTTATCGGCTCATCGGGAAATAAATTATACGACTTTGGGCGGCTTAACTTTTTTGCATTAACCCGAAACTGCTGGATTTTTCCAATCTCGTAATTATTCAACTGACTGTTTATGTCCTTGCTGATTTTCCTTAAATCCATAAAAACTCCAATTATTGATTCTGGCTTATAATATCATGAAAAGGAAGAATTATTTTCACCCTTCCCCATGCAGCTTTTCAAAACTGTCATTTTTCCTTTTTATTCCGTCAATAGCTTCCAAGAAGATATACTTGATACCCTGCAAACACTTCAAAAGAATTAATAGTTCGGTAAAAAATTCCAATCAGTTTTTAAATTATAAATAAAAGTCATTTCGTCAAAGTTAAAATTTCTTTGTTTTTAAATGCTTGCCTATGTATCCAATATAACATTTAGAATTTTTCTCTGTCGGTAAAAAATAAATTCTTGTTTCAAATTTTCCATAAAATTTCAAATGATAAAAGAAATACTTATTATCTCCATCTGGCAATCTAAATAACCTGTCTTTTTTTAAATTTGGATCATTCTTTACAGAAATTGATTCATCAGAAGCATCAAGACCTAGAAGTTTTAACTTCTCAAATGAAAACATTCCATTGTTATTACTAAAATATTGCTGCAGATAATCCAGTTGTTCAATAATTTTATCTATATGATTTTTCTCTGGATTTTCATACAGGCAATGTTTCACATTAAAACATTTTATTAAATTTGGAAATAAAATTTCCCATTTTTCCCACAAATCCTGACCAGATGATATTTGTTTATAAGAAACACATTTATTATAGTCTAAAAGAAGAGGTAAATTTTCTATAGTTGACAACTGTATTAATTCTTTTTTATCTAAAGTAAAATTATCATTATCATCAAATTTTTGACATATATAGTTCTGTCTTTCTAAACACCATGAATAATTTGTTCTTAAGTTTAAAATAAAATCACAACTTCTATCAATTGATATTGCCGCACCTTTTGAGAAATATATCTTTGAATCTATTTCTATAGAACAATCCATCAATGGAGTTTCTACAGTTTGAAAATATTTTCCAAGAATAGTTCTTAATAAAGATTTATGTTCTCTTGAAACTAATGAATTATTCAACCATCTTTTTATAATTGAAGACTCAATAATTACAACTGATGAATCCACAAGAAATCCATCAATACAATTCTTTTTAATTGATTCCTTAATAAAATCAATAAACATTAGAATTATATCGTTATCTTGCAAACCATCTTCATTTTGAAAAAAATCATTATGAATAGTTATTTCATTAAATGGTAGATACATATCAGAAAAGCTCCATCAAAGCCTTATCCCATTCATCAAAAAATCCGTCTGGCCAATTTGAAAGATTTCCATTGTCTAATATTTGCGGAGAAGTTTTTTTATATTCATAATATTTACCAAAAGTTTTATCTTCTTTTTCTTCTCGATAAAAATAATTCAAACGTGTAATATTTCTATTAATTTTTTTTTCTTTTACTGACAATCTTATACCATTCAACAAATGATCACTATGAGTCTCAACGATAACTTGAACTCCCCCAGCAGCAGCTCTAGAAATCAACTCTCCGATTTTTCTTTGTCCTCGAGGATGCAAATGTGCCTCGGGATTCTCTATTATCACTAAATCATCTTTTTTAGCCTTCAGTAAAGCAACAACAATTGGAGCAACATAACTCAATCCAAACCCTACATTAATAGGAGAATACTGCTCACTAGAAAAAACATATTGCAAAGAAACAATTCCAGTTTCATTATCTATTTTAGAAGTCAAAGTTATTCCAGGACTAATTTCAGACAACCATGCATTAACTTGCTCTATAAGTTTCTCACTTTTTGTATTTTCATGCATTATAAAATTATTTGCAATTTTCTCTTCTTCTATTTCTGCTCTAATAGCTAAATAATCGGCAAACAATTCACCCTTTATTCCTACCTGATTGTTCTCTTTTATATCGTAATATGAACTTTGATAATATCGCTGAGGTCCAATTCTTGAAGCAGAAACATATGAGAACGACTTTGAAAACAAATTCATATTTTTTATAAAATTATCTGGAATTTGACTTCGTTCATCATCTAACAACAGATAATCAGAATTATCATTGTAATTATAAGAAAAACAAGCTTCTTCATTGTTGGTTCTTATATAAAAACTAACAAAATCTTCCCCACTCAATCTATTCATCAAATCTTTCCCTGTCCCAATTTGAATATATTCTCCATTTAAATGAAGTCCTTTCTTAAGAGAATTATTCGCATAGGACTGCCTTAAAAGCAACAAAGCCTGAATAATACTTGATTTTCCCATACTGTTAATTCCCGCCAAGACATTTAGATTTGACAGTTCAAGAGTTAAATTTTTAAAACATTTATAATTTTGTAATTGAATTTCATTAATCATTTCTATATTCCTTTAATATTTTATTAACGATTTCTTTTACACTTGCAAAACGGAAATTTACAGACGTTTTATCAGCAGCTTTAATAGCATTTATGAATTTATAATCATTAAATAAACTAAAAAATTCTTGTTTCAATGAATCTCTATTTTTTAATAAAATATCCAATTCAGAATCTGACAATTCATTTATTACTTTAGACCAAATTTCAAAAATAGCTTTATTCACAGGCCCGCGCCTACCATTATTCACTCTCCTGAAAGCATAATCCCCAAAAAGTTCATACGCATAATCCATATTTCGAGCAAATCTTTTTTCAATCTCATCAAGTTTTTCCTTTTTTATTTTCCCTAAATATTCCATTCCAAAATTTAAATACTCTTCCAAGTTACCAGTATATATATCAATAGACTGTTCTGTAAAAGAAACATACCTAAGACAAAATTCCCTATCCAACATTCTTGTTGTTTTTATACTATTGCAAGTTGCTTTTTTAAAACTTTTATTATTAGAAAGAGTAAGTAAAAATGAACTTGCCTGTCCCTGATAAAGAGCATTTCTAATTTCTTGGGCCTCTAGAATTAATCCACCTGTATTTATACGCTTAAATATATTAAATTTTACATTCTTTGGTGTAGATGGTTTTACTATATAAGCATAAACATTTGTTTCTTCCAAACGTCGCTGCAAAGCCCTTGGTAAAGAATCATACTTAAAACCATTAAGATCTTTTAAAAATTCCATACCTGATAATGACAAAGTCTGTTCAACTACGAATTCTTTTAGCGTAGAAATTCTTTGCAACCCATCAATAATCTGCCACTTATCATCATCAGAAGCATCAAAATAAAATGTTGGAAGCGGTATTTTTAATAAAATAGACTCTATCAATTGACTTTTTTGTATCGGATTCCACAACCCTGCCTTTCTCTGAAAAGAAGAATCAAATTCCAACTCGTTATATTTTATTTTTTTTAAAATACTATCAATTGGAAGCATTTTATTTTCTATCTCAATTTTTGATGGATCAAAAGGAATAACATTCAAAGCATCATCAGAAACTGTATCTTCATTATCAACCTCTACATCTTCACTAACAACATCTATTCCTTCTGCATTAAATATGTCAATTATATCTTGAATCTCGTCAGTTTTTAATTTTAATGTAATTAAAATCATCGATAGATTTATTTTATAATCTTGCTTTTTTGCAATTTCAATTAAGGATTCTATGTCTTTATTTTGTCCAATCATATTTAAACCTCAGTCTTCAAATAATATGCATATTATTTTATATAAAACCTAACACAGTATTAGCAAAATGCTATTATAAATCGCATATACACTATACTATAAAAAAACAAAATAGTCATAAAAAGCCAGATCTATTTTTATTAGATACATAAAATTGCATTTTAATAATAAACAAAACAAATTCATAAATTAAACATATAATCTGCAACTACTATAATTCATACTCTTGATTTTTTCCTGATTTTTTCTCAAAAATGAATTCTTCAGTTTATTTCTTAAAATACCGATAATTAACTAGGATTATTTTATTCTAAGGAACTGGAAATATAATGAAACTAAAATGTAAAAATATAGGAAAATTATCTTCCGCAGAAGTTGATATTAATACAATTACTCTAATAGCAGGACTTAACAGTACTGGAAAAAGTACTGTCGGAAAACTACTTTACTGTATTTTTAACAGTTTCTATAACTTTGAAGAAGAAGCTACTTCTACTTTAAAAAACTTCATACGAAATCAATTTTTTGAAACAGCATATCCCTTTTCTTCCATTGATGAGTGCGTAGAAGAATTATATAAACAACGTTTCCAGCCAAATAAAGAACTTATAGAAACTACAATAAAAGAATTTGCTGGAGAAAGATTCTTTTCAAAAAAGAACAAACTAATTTCTGAAAGGATTCTTGAACTTCTTAACCTTTCAGATGATGAAATTTATAAATGGATTTTACAGGCAAAATTCTACTCAGAATTTGGAAATCAAATACAAAATATTTTTTTGGAACAAAAAAATTCAACTGTCGATTTATGTATAAAAAATTCTGAAATTTCAGTAAGTATAAAAGAAAATAAAATATATAGTCTTAAAAATTTTCAAAATTTAAAAACAGAAACTATTTATATAGACGATCCGTTTGTTTTGGATAATCTCTCACAACGTTCTCGCTATTTTAGCTATGCTAGAGATCATAAATCTCATTTACAAAGAAAGCTTTCAGAAGGAATTGTTCAAGATTCAGATATGGATTCTGCAATACAAGACTTATTGACAACAAAAAAACTTGAAAACATATATAATAAAATTGACTCTGTTTGCAAAGGAAATATAGTTTCAAGCAAAATAGGATTATCTTTTCAATATGAAGACACAAAAGAAATATTGAATATCGGGAATCTTTCCACAGGCTTAAAAACTTTTTCTATTATAAAAACTCTTTTATTGAATGGAACTTTAACTCAAAATGGAACTATAATTCTTGATGAACCAGAAATCCATCTTCATCCTGAATGGCAAAAACTACTAGCAGAAATTATTGTCTTAATCCAAAAAGAATTTGACATGCATATATTGATTAATTCTCACAGTCCATATTTTATAAAAGCAATAGATGTATATGCAAAAAAATATAAAATCCGAAAAACCTGTAGATTTTATCTAGCAAAAGACGATGAGTCTCACAAAACTGCACAACTAAAAGATGTATCAGACAACCTTGAAGAAATTTACAAATTACTTTTTATTCCTTTACAAGAATTAGAAGATGAACGCTCAGAAATAGAACCGGAGAATTCTGATGATTGATTTTTCTAAGTCCAATAAATTGACAACTTATCAAAAAAGCTTAAAAGAGATTTCTTTTGATAGAGCAAATAAGCAATATATGACGCAATCAGAATTTAAAGCTATTGATTTTGATTGTGTAAAAGATTTTTATTATTCTGGGTTACGTTCTAATGATGCATTGGTCATTACTGATTTTTCTAAAGGAAACTTTCTTTTCATAGAGTTCAAAAATGGAAACATAAAATCAGAACTCGAAAAAGAAAAAATTAGATCAAAAATCGGAGAAAGTTTATTGATTCTAAATGATATACTTCAAGAAAATCTTACTTTCGATAAGCAGAATATAAATTTTATTCTTGTCTATAATAAAGATAAAAACCAATCTTTTGAAATGCAACGGGCTGATTCTATAAACAAAATAGCCACACTAATTGCCGGTGATGCGAAAATGTCCTACTTAATTGATGGGTTCAGTCATTATAAAACATATTTTCATGATGTAAAAACCATAAATGAAGATGAATTTAAAGTTATTACAGAACAACTAGAAACCTCTTCTTATAAGTTCTAAAAAATTCTAACTTACATCCCCACATACCCTCTTTCAATCACATCGCTCATATACTCAACTGAATATTTTTCAAGATTTGTTTTTCTCACAGAAAAATTGCGAAGTTCTTCTATTTTTTCTTGCAATGAATTTTTATCACCTGAAAAATCAAACAGAAATTCCGGTGATCCGCAGTCTGTCAAAATCTGAGTGAATGTTTCTATTTTGTTTGCGATTATTTTTTTGCCAGAAGAAAGGGATTCCACCAAAGTAAGCCCAAAGCCTTCGTGCAGCGATGGAAAAACTAAAAATTCCGCAATCTGAATATACTCCTTTATCTCATCGTCAGTTTTATAGCCCAAGAATTCAATTCTTGCGTCATTTTTTGAAACGGAAATGATTTTTTGAAAGTAAGCACCATCATCACATTTTCCGATTATTTTAAGCGAAAAATTAAAACTGCATGAATTAAAAAGTTTTACAAGCTCCAAAATGCCCTTGTTTTTTGCAATGCGGCCAAAACAGACAAAGACATTTTTTTCAAATTTATTCGGGTTAATTTCTGAAAACTTTTTCACATCGCAGCCAGGAATCAGCATTTTCAAATTTGAGAAATTAAAGTCCTTTGCAATTTTCAAGTCATTTTCTGAAACGCAGTAATTCAAATCATAGAATCCAGAATATCTGGCCATACGCTTCATGTAGAGCTTTTTTAAGAACAAAAATGATTTTGTATGAAAAATAAATCCATGAGAGGAAAAGAACAGTTTATAACCATAAATTGATTTTTTCTGCGCAAGAAATTTATAAAGAAACTTCACATCATTCAGATGAACAACTTCCGCGGATGAAAGTTCCTTCTCCAAAATTTTTATGTCGGCTTTGCTTCTTAAATAAGTCATTCCCTTAAAATAAAAAACCGGAACCCGCACAGTTCTGATTCCATACTCTAAAGAATCGGAAACACTTTTTACAAACCTGTCTCCGACAAAGACAGAAACATCATGTCCTTTTGAAACCAGACTTGCAGCAAGATTTTTTACATAAAACTCAATGCCGCCAATATGCGGAAGATAAATGCTTGTAATCAGAAGAATTTTCATAAAACGTGTTCTCCTAGTTTTTATCCATAAAATCTTTTAAATTTTCAAATTTAAAGCACATCGCATAATACAGAATTTTCAAAATGAAATAGACAAAATAATTTTTTCCATTCTCTTTCATAAACTTTTTCTGACTTTGTATTCTGAATTTATTTGTTTTTGGATTAAAAGCAGATGAACCATTAACCTTATGAAGATAATATAGACCTTTCATTTCAACAAATGTGTAACCGTTTTTTTTCAGCCGCAAAGAATAATCAACATCTTCATAATAAAGAAAAAAATCTTCATTCCATAATGGAACTTTATCCGTCAATTTTAGAAAAACTGACGCTCCGCAAATGTATTGAATGTAATTTTTTCTAAAGCGTTCACTATAACGACCTGTCAATATTGAACAATAATTTAAACCGTCATTAACAAACCCGCCAGAAAAATTTCTCATTTCAAAATACAATGCTTCGTTATCTTTCGGCAGATTTTCATTAAGTTTTTCAAAAAAACCGTCTTCAATTTTTGTGTCGTTATTCAAAAACCAAATGTAATCACAAAAATCTTTATTGTTTTTATGCTGGATTTCCCGAAATCCAATATTATTTGCTTTTGCAAATCCATAATTCTTGTCATTTTCGATTAATTTTGCATCAAACCGATCGCAAATCTTTCTTAGAAATTCTTTTACTGAAGATTTAGAATCGTTATCAACAACAATAATTTCAATTTCAAAAATTCCTTTGTTGTATTCTCGTATACTTTTTAGACAATTCTCTGTATCAGTGTAAGAATTGTAATTTACTAAAATAATATTGATTCTATTTTTCATTTTTACTCCAATCCAAAGATTTTATATTTCTATCCAGCAAATAAATTGCAATTAAGACAAACAGCAGAAAAACAGAAGACTTAAATATTGTCAAAATTCCAGAAACTATATAGGATTCGTTATACATAAAAGCAAAAGAATAAAAAATATCATAGTAAACAATATTTATAAAAAGATAATTCTTATTTACAAGCCAATAGTGTCTCGCTTTTTTTATTAAAATTCCAGAAACAAAACATCCTAAAAATCCAAACATGGCAAAATTAATATAAAACTCATTCATAATTCCAGCTGTTATAAAAACAGCATTTTTTGTTGGTGTAAATTTAAAATTTATTCCAAACCATTTTCCAATATTTGTAAGAGGTCTATTTGGCAAAATTGAACCTGGAATAAGAGAAATAAAAATATGTGGAAAAATTGTTGTACCATTCTGATAAGGAATTTTCTCTGGCATAAAATTTATAATTCTCAAACTTTGTTCAATTCTAGAAAAACGTCCAAAAACATACCGAAATACAAAGTCAAAAGTATCTGAATTAAATTTTAAATTTTTTGCAGCTTGGGAAAATGCTGAAAGCTTTGCTGAAATTCCCCTATCTACAGATGATGACAAAAACAAATCCATATCTCTATATACAATAGAAAAAGGAACTATCATAAGAAGAAAAATAGCAGAAAAAATAATAAATTTTATGGGTATCTTTTTATTATATAAAACATAAATATATGGAAATACGGCAAGACTTAAAATAGCACTTCCCCTTGAACCAGAAAGTACAGATAACCCAAAATTCAAAATAACTATAATAAGTTCTTCTTTCCAAAACTTTCTTTTTTCACCCTTTATTAAATAAAAAAAGCAATCAAAATAAATAATTTTTTGCAAAGCAGTTTTTATCATAAATAGAATATCTAACATAAAATTAGATTTATCCATTTCTGCTGAATGAGTAGTTTTATAGCCTAAAAGTTGCATCAAAACAGTTATGCACAGACAAAAAATACAAATTATCAGAATTGAAGATCGGGAAGGATATAATTTAAAACACTTTATTTTTGTTTCAGAACTTTTTCGCATTGGAAAATTACAACCAGCAATTATTCCAAGAATACAAAGTCCGATATAAACAGCGGATTTGTTGTATACTGATACAGGATAAATGTAATATTTACGGTTGAGCATATAATTGCAGGAAAAACAAATAAAAGTCATTATTACAATTATTATTTCCGGCTTTAGAGTTAATATTCCATTTGTTTTCAAATAAAAAGCAATATACAAAATTAAAAACAAATTCAGACCTGGATAAATTGAATATGAGGTATTAAATTCTGCAATGATACAGGAAGCAATCATAAAAACACAGAATAAAAGAAAGCCTATTATGTTTATATTTGTTTTCATGGCAAAATTATAAGATTTCATCTTTTCCTCACAAAAATTTATCTATAAAACACGGTGGCTTCGATAAACTCAACCACCGTATCATTTTATCATCTGACGATTTTTGCTTTTGAGTAAAGATTAAAATATAGGATTAATGAACGACTATTTCAGGACTTGCCAGCTGCCGTTTTTATTTGCGCCTATTCTTTTGATAAAGCCAATTTTTTTCAATGCAGCAACAGCTTTCTTTATTGTGGAAACATCTTTTCCACAAGCTTCAGATATTTTCTGTATTGAAATATGCGGATTTTCTTTCATCTGCGAAATGATTTTTTGCTGGGTTGCGTTCAGTTCTGAATATGAATTTCCAGAATCTCTATTTGACGATTCAATTTTCTGCGTGCTTCCATTTGATATCTGATTTATCCATTTAAACGGAATACTCACTGAAATAGAATTCTCGCGGAACTCATAGGCATTCCGCCCGTAAGTTTCCGTGATTTTTGGGACTCCGAGCCCTGTTTTCTCGCTTATGTGCAGCTGCAAAAAAATTTCGGAAAGTTTTTTATTCACAGGAATAGATTCGCCTGCAAAAAAGCCTTCCAAAGTCTGCTCCGCAGGCATTGTTCCGCGTGAAATGATTTCAATTCTGTCCGAAAAAACTGTAATCATGGGCTCGTTGCCACTCACCCACTTGTTGTGAACAAAGGCATTTATAATCGCTTCGCGGAAAGCATCGTTTTCAAAAAGCGAAACTTCCTTGCGTTCGACAATTCTGTCCTTTTCGTCAGCCTGAATTATGTTCAAAACATCTCCATAACGCAGAACTTCGTCCAGCGAATATAAAAGGCACTGGTAACCAAACTCGCGAATCGAAAATAGCGGACTGGATTTTGTTTTCCCAGAAAAAATCGCCACACGGATTGGGATATGCGAGTTGTCAGATAAAAGTTGCGCCAGAATATTGTATTTTCCGTCAGGAGTCAGAAACTCAAAAATTTTCTTGAAAGTCGTCTCGTTCAATCGCAAGCCTTTTGCGCCATAGTAAATGAACAGTTTTTCAAAAGTCAAATTCTGATATTCGCTTTCCGTATTTTCAATCGTAGGAAATCCGTGCCGAAGAACATCAAAAAGATATGATTCTTTTTCAGGAAACTTGCGAAGACTTTCCTTGCTTGAACCGATTCTGATAAAACGCTCGTTTGCAAAACTCACAGGAACATTTTTCGCGCGCGGAATTTTCAGAACGACAATTTTTTTGCAGTCAAGCGAAGTTTCTTCAAACTCAAAGTTTAAGTCCGGTGAAATCTGACGTGCAAGAAAATGCTTCAACGGCTCACCTTTTACGTCAATATCCGGAGAAAAATTCGTTCCTACAATATCGTGCGACTTATCATCAACACCCCATATAAAATATCCGTTTTCGCGTTCTTCAAGTGCCACGCTGTTGGAAATTGCAGAAATATATTCGCCAAGCTGAACCGGCTCAAACCAGTTTACCTTAAATTCAAACCATTCCCGCTCAGTTTTATAGCCGCAAAGATTCTTTACAAGCCCCAAAATATTTTCCATTTATTTCTCCAAAATTCCACCATAAAGTAGCCTACAAATTACACCATAAATTATACCATAATCTCCACTGTAAAGCGCAGTTTTTAGAAAAAAATTTCGCTATAAAAAAAAATTTTTCCTTCCCTCAAAAACAAAAATGTCAAAGAACGTCGTAAAAACTGACTTGCAATTTTTACTTACATAGTTTTTGCACAACAAAAACTATAAATGCACATTCGCGCAAAAAAACAGGTTTTATGAACTCTGTTTTTATATCTTATATTTACAAACCGCTAGTTTTTTTTATGAATGAAATATCCAATATGGAAAAAAGCAATTTAAACAAGAAATTGAAAATTTCATAAAAAATAAATAAAACTGAACAAACTATTACCGTATTTGGGATAATGAATACTGTTGAAAATGTAAGACCAAATTTGTTAGCGAAATAATCAATTAAAATGCTCCTGAAATGTTTCATAAATTCGAATCCGCAGGACTGGGCAACATATATTATAAAGACGGATGGATAAAGCAAAGTAATCGCTTTTTCAAAAATGGAGTTTTCTTTTATTCGTATTTTTAAAAACGCAATAAAAAAACATATCGAAAAAAGCATCACCAAAATATTATTATAACTGAAGAGTTTCCATGATATTTTTGCGTTTTTTAAAATCGCAACTGCAAAAAACTGGGACAATAAAATCAAAACAACGATAATTAACAATGCAACACTATACATTCGCCCCCCCCACTTACATAAAACTACCGATTTTTCTTGTATTTTTTTACTATGCTTTTTGAGCACGCCGCCTATAAAATACAATCCGCCTGCACTGACAATCGAATACCCGGAATTTATACCTGTCTCTGGGAGCGGAAAAACAAAATACAAGACTCCGCTCAAGAAAATAAAAATAAGTGAAGCTGCTGTTGCTTTTGTAAAATCCCATGTGTCTATTAAAAGATTCAAAGCAGGTGAAAACAAAATTAAAAGTATGTATACATTTACATACCAATATTTTCTGACACAGAAAATACAATCTGCCAGCCACTTAATCGAAAATTTTATCTCACCTAAAATTATCGCAAGAATTGCAAATAAAATATAAACAGCCATTGTTTCTGTCATTAAAAGGACTATTTTTCTCACAGAAAATTTTATTCTGCAATAGCCACTTATAAGGAAGAACAGATTAACTCCAATAATCAAAAAATTTGAAACCGAACACAAACCGAATGTAAAAAAACAGTTTTCGTTAATCATTTCCTGCAATCTTACGTCAATTCGCAACCCATATGAACTGAATAAGAACGAGTGCCATGTTGTTATAAAAAGGATTGCAATTATCCTAAGTAAATCTATAGTTGTATTTCTTTTCATTTCTTTAGACTCCATATCTTTTTATTCATAAGCAAAATCAATAAAAGCATTCCTGCATACAACACACACCACACAGAGCTTTTTACAAAACATTTGCAGACAAAAGTCCAGCGTGTAGCACTGTTCCAAATTTTCAATGCATCAAAAGGAATAAAAAATGTAATAAACAATGAAAAGAACCCTAGCAAAGTCGGAAGTAAAAACGACTTAAATACACGGAAACCGCTTAATTCAAGAATTTTTCTGTAATAAAATACATAGTATGCAGTTATTACAATGAACACATACAAAGCATAGCTTAAAACTGCCGCCATAATGCCCATCGATTTGCACAATGCAATATTCATTGCCACAGAAATTACACACGCCCCCGCTGTTGAAACTACAATCCACTTTGTCTTTCCGGTTGCAAGAATAAGGGAATTACATGGAGTTGAATGAGTCTGATACAGAACTGATAAAAGCCAAATTATAAACGGTATTGATAGATACGCATAATCAGAACCGACATAAGCAGATATAACTTCTTTTGAACAGAGTATAAACGGCAGACAAAGAACATTTGCAAGCACAGATGTTATAAAAGTACCTTTATAGGCTATATTTTCCTTAGCAATTTTATCATCAAGAGCCAAAGCCTTTGATGATTTTGGAAGAAGCAGTGTTGAAAGTATTCCTCCAATAGTAAGAATGAAATTTGGAAAAACCGTAAGAATTCTGTATTCACTGGAAATATTTGCCGCGTCAGAAGAGAAAATTCCAAGAACAATAGGTCGGGAACTTGACGCCGTCATCTGAAAAATTGACAAGGCAAAAATATTCAGGCTATACAAAAAAACTATCTTAAAACTGCTCCAATGCCAGCCCGGAAATACGGAATCAACAAGATGGAGATGGATAACCTGCATAAGATAAGGAATCAAAAGCAGACTGCTTATCATCACAACAAGAAAAAAATATTTCACAAGCGAGAGATGGCATTTCACTGCGAGGAACACTGCAACAGCATTCAAAATGGCTGTAGCACATTGCATTTTATTTACAAAAGAAACCTTCTCTGCGGAAACAAGAAGCTGATTAAATGCTGCGCTTGCCCAGGTGAACACAGAAAAACATGCGATTATAAAAAAACATTTTTGTAAAATTATAAACTGATCTTCTGTCACACTGAAAATATTCCGACCGAATAGAGCTAGCAACACAAGAATGCAGGAATTTAAAATCCCTATTCCAATATAAAATGTTATATTGCTTCTAGCAGTCTTGTTTATCAAATCAGTCTTGTCTTCTGCCCTCCATTCAGAAAAAAATTTCACCGCTCCAGTATTCATTCCCATATCAAGAAGAGAGATATATGCGTTCGCAGCCTGAGCAAGCGAAAGAACACCGTAATTGACATTTCCATACATTCCAAGAAGCAGTGGAACAGAAATGAAATTCACCACAGCCGTAACCAGTTTTGCAAGAGTCCCCCAGAAGAATGATGAGATGTAATATTTTTTTCTAGAAATACTCATGCCACCCATTTTTTTATCCTCTTCAATATTTTACTAGGAAGCTTATATATTCTGTAAAAATGAAAAGCCATATAACAGAGTCTCTTTATACATTCATTGAATATCTCAAAGCGGAGCGTTTTTCTTGCAGCAACGGCAAAGCCGTATCTTTCATACTGTTCTCTAAACAAATCTGTAAGGCTGTGTTTTTGAAACGGAGCATTCAGAGAGGGGCCATATTTTACAGCCTCCGAATAGTCACGTTCAACACTTACAAAGTCCTTCTTTTCAGATAAAAAATTATTGTAAAAATTTAAACCTTTTTTGGTATTTACAATAACAACAGATGCATTATCTTTGTTTCCAGAAAAAGGAGCATCCTTTCCAAGACATATAAAGTCGCCTATTGTTATGTCCGAGATTCTTTCTTTTCTAGCGTAATCACAGGTATAACAGTTTTCACGCAATGTAACCGCTGTCAAGAATCCTCTGAAATAGGGATTAAAATAAGCGCCTCTTTTATAAACTATTGTTTTGTTCGAGTTTACAAGAACAAAACAATAGTTAAGACCTGCATTATTCCTGAAAATGCAGGTCTTAACTTTTGCCCTCTTCCTTTTTTCAATGTACGAGATTTCATTCTTTAAATACAGAGAAGGACAAACACCATGGCAAATCAAATCAACTGTGATTAAATTATCGTAGTTCCTTTTTAGAAAAGAATTAAGTCCGGCAATCTGACACGGCAAGGCAATAAAGACCACTTTCTTTTCTTCAATCAAACGTTGTTTTATTTCTGCAAAAGTATCATTTATATGGGAATGCACATATTTAGAACCTTTGAAATTCTCAAGTTCATCAAAATTCTGGGTTTCCTTGAATACAACCTCAAAATCATCTTTGTAAACCGCACCATAAAAAAATCCGCCTTTATCAATGCAGAACTCCGCAAAACCATTGCCTATTCCGCCGGAGGCTGACATTCTGCGCTTATTGCCATCTGTCGTGTATGCAGCAAAGCATTTCAGCGGAGTGTTAAAAATCTTTTCCTTGTTGTTCGGACAGATCTTCTTACAGGCATTGCAGTTTACGCACTTTTCACTATCAATAACTGGATAAAGAGAACCATATTTACCCTCTTTAAAAGTTATCGCATTTTTTTTACACGCATTAAAACATGCGTAACATGCCGTGCATTTTGATTTCTCACAAATATCCATTAAAACTCCACACCACAAGCTGCATTTAGATATTTAACTGAAAAATCAATATCTTTTTTTATTTTCTCAGTTACCACAGAATAATCAATCTTTTTAGCGGGAATTGATTTTCCTTCAAAAAGCCTGCTATCTAAACCGTATTTTTCCAGCAAATCAAGTATCCTCGAATTCTGTGATTTTTCAGCCGTCCTATTAAATCTTAAAAACTCAATAAACTGTTTTTCAAAAATAAGGGAAAAACTTGTTGCATGGAAAGAATCTGTAAGCACAAGAGCAGCATTTGCAATGCAACATAGAAAATCTTCAAGACCTGCAGAGCTGATGCGTTTTCCGTCAAGAGCAATATTTCTATTCTCAGAAGAAGGAATATAAATCACAGGCAGATTATATGCGTCTGCAATTTTCTCAACATAATTTTTATATTCAGGACGATTGCCTATGAAATAGCAGAAAATATAACCTGATTTTTCCGCACTATTTCTTATTTTTCTTGAAATTCCTCTTTTATAAAATTCCGTCCATTCATTTTTGCTAAGCAAATAAACTGGATCAAGAACGGTACAGATGTCGTTACGGTTTAATAATGCTTTTAACACAAATTCGGCAGTTTTTTCCCGGACTGCAATATGCGAAAAATTTGAAAGACAATTTTTATAAATATCTTTTTTCTCATATGGAATAGTCTGCACACCGATGCTTGAACTGTAAGAAATTTTGTTTTTGTTCTTTGAAAATCCAAGCAAATAAAAATCTTCAAGATAATACGGATTCCAGATTTGGTCGCTGCCTGTAAGCAAAATATCGAATTTTTCAAGACCGGAAATCTTCTTTGTGGAAGAACATCGATAAATCTTTATATTTCTATAGCACCTAGAAATTTTAGCTCCTTTAATGAAATTTCCAGACAAAAAGCAGTCACGTATTTTTAAGACAGGAGCAAGAAAATATTTTACACATAGCTTTATTCTGTAAGACAACTTGCTTATTTTTTTTGTGTTAAAATAATCTACTAAATAGACTTCATTTTTCTTAGCTAAGAAAGTATACAAGGCAAATGCCTGAAGTGCAGTTCCGTAGTTTTGGACATTGAACCAAGTAAAAATCCCAATCCTTTTCATCTAAATTTCTCCTCGAAACATGCCTTCTCGCAATTCCAATCTTCTGTCTTTTTAAATCCACATTGCAGTAAAAAAGCCTCTACATTCACTTTTTCAAACCTTTTTAAATCTGCTTCAAAAGTCATTTCTGGCATATAGCTAAAGTTTTCATGAGATTCTATAATTGCTTTTTCAGGCAACAACGCATTTGCAACGTTTATTTCAAAATAAAGCCATGGAGAATTTGTTTCTGAAATATCTGTTATTATGTTTTCTGCTTTTATTGAATTAGGTGTATTTAAAAATACAAAGGTTTCACAATTTACAATTGTTTTTAGCAAGGCATTCGCTAGAAGCATATGTGTATATGAAGTTGACTTGTTCCTTAAAGCATAGTAATAAAAAGTTTTTTCTTTGTTTGAACAATAGTCTTTATCTATTGTTTCTTGTAATGTTTTTATATCTCCCCAAATCCCTGAATCGATAAAAACACTTTTTCCTTTTGACTGCAAATAAGCTCCCAGTTGCATTGCTTGCTCTTCATCTTCATATTTATGCGATATAAAAAAATCTGCTTTTATCGGTCTAAACCAAGAATCTTCTAATTTTTTGCCATCAAGAACCTTCTTACCATTCTGTTCTTTTTCAGGAATCTTTTCTTGTAAAAATTTAGAAATCTTTTTTTTATCGAATTTCAAATTATCTGGCAAAACTGAAATATCTGAAATATCAACATTAAAGGCATGTATCATAAAATCTTTCTCTTATATTTTTGCAAAATAAAGTGCAAGAAGACCAACAATAAGCAAAGAATAAAACCCAACTTCTGTAACAGAAAATAAGGCTTTAAAATAGCAAATTTTACAGCATTCATTTCCAACATTTGTATTCATTGAAAAAAGTTTTACTTTTTGAGATTCATCTTCATCCAACGCTTTGCTATAGAGATGTCTAAATTTTCTTTCCTGCCACAAATAATATGAATCAAGAAACATAAAGATAGAAATTGGAAAAATCGAAATCAAAATAAACAATTTATTTTCTTTACCTGCATAAACAGCCAGCAAAGCGGACACAATTGCAACAGTCCAACCTTTTATCATAAATGAATTCTGATTCATTCTTGTTATGATATTCTGTATAAACTCCAAATATTTTATTTTTTCTTCATTCATAACAAACTCCTCACATCATATTTTCCGCGTTTATAGTTCACCAAAAATTTCACCAGCCTCATCTGCCTTGCCACGCGCTTGAACGAGAAACTTGCGAACAGGCGGAAAAGCCATTCAAGTCCGAGCCGGATCATAAATTCTGGCGCGCGCTTTGTGTTTCCGCTCCAGAAATCGACCGCTCCGCCGTTTCCGAAGATTATTTTTGCGTTCAGCTTGTCCTTGTTTTCCCAAATCCATTTTTCCTGAAGCGGGCAGCCTTTGCATACAATCAGGATGTCGGGTTTTGCGGCGTTTATTTTTTCAATCAGATAGTCGCCGTCAAATTTTGTGTAGCCGAACGTCCATTCGATTATCTTTACGTTCGGATGCGCGCTTTCGATGCGGAGCTTTGCGTCCTCAAGGTTTTCGATTTTCGAGCCGTAAAGATAGACGCCCACTTTTCTGCCGTCAGGAAGATAGCTGAAAAAATCTGTTCCCGGATAGCGATCGGAGGCGGAATACGAAGTGCCGAGCTTTTTGTTAATCGCGTACAGAAGATTTATTCCGTCTATAAAGTTGTACTTCGCGCTCTTGAAATATTCGTGAAGAAGCGGATTTTTCTCTTGAGCCAAAAAGATTTCGGGATTTATGAACGAGATTATAGACTGCCCTGAATCATCGAGCATTTGGGAGAAAACAGATTTCATTTCCGCAAGGCCATAAGGAACTGCGAGCGGGATTTCTTCAAACAGGTATTTTTTCATAAAATATGCTCTCCAACCTTTTTTGCAGGAACTCCCGCATAAACTGAATTTTCTTCAAGGTTTTTAGTTATCACGGTTCCTGCTCCAACAATGCAATTCTTCCCGATTTTTACACCCTTGCAGACAATCGCATTGCAGCCAAGAAAAACATTTTCTTCCAGAAACAAATCGCCCGAGTACCATTGCTTAGAATGTGAGTTATAATAATGAGTCAACAGTACCCCCCCCGAGTTATCGTGCATTTGTCCGCAATGTGGATTCCAAGAGGATTTACTTCATCTAAATAAACATTTGTCCCAATAAAAACTTCTTTCCCGATATTTTTATATCCAATCAGCCGGAAAAGCTTTGCCCTTTGAAATCCAGAAATAAAAACACAGTTTTCAATCAATGGCCTAAAAAAATGAATGAAAATTCTTCTTAGCTTATACTCAGAACGATGACTACGCATTTTCAAAAACTTCTTCCCTCACCATTTCCCTTCCACAGTCATAAACCACCTGACCGCAGCCATCCGCACAGAACGCCTCAATCACGCTTTTTCTAACTTCCTCGCCGCCAAGCCACACGGATTTATCACTTTCCGCAACTGGCGACAAAGTGCATATATATAGAAGAATTTGTTCAGTTTTGTCCGCCTTGAGCCTCTCAAGCACAAAAGAAAGCATCGCCTCGTCCACGCCGTTAGGGAAAATCATGATTTCTTTTTCTGCCCAAGAACCGCCGGCTTCACTTATGAGAAAATCGTGCATTTCGTTTATTTTTTTCTGCGTGAATCCGTCTGGCGCGGAGCCGCAAAGAATGGCGTGTCGGGTCAAAATCTTCTCCAAAATCAAGAGTAATAATGAGAATTACACAACTTTATTTATGACATCTCATTATTAGTTTATGATTATATTATGATTTATCATTATTAACAAGAGATAATTTATGAAATGTTATTAATATAAGACTATGCCAAAAACTTTTAGGGAAAATCTGAGGGAAGAGCTTGATTATCAGGACATGAAGGTCAAGGAGCTTGCCGTTGCGACCGGAATTCCAAAGCCAACTCTGGACTGTTACCTGAGCGCACGACAGGTGATTCCCCCTGCCGACATTGCGGTAAAAATCGCGCAGGCTCTGAATGTTTCGGTAGAATATCTGGTTACAGGAAAGGATGAAAAATCAAAATCGCCAGCGTTTATTCAGATTAATCCGGAGACAAAGTCAATTTTAACAGATTTGGATTCGATTCCGCAGAACATACAAAAAACCATAAAAAATCTTATACACCAGACAGCAGAATCATTGCAGAATTGATAAAGACGAAATGCTGGAGCGCACCTTGCGGCAAACTGGAGGTAGAATGACTTGTCATGCTGAACTTGTTTCAGCATCTTGCAAAGAGATTCCGAATCAAGTTCGGAATTACAGTTTTTTGTGCAAATATCCAGTTTATGCACAAAATATAAAAAATCCTGTGCATATCTTGACAATATGCACAAGATAGCGAAAAATATAGCTGATGACTAAACTTCCGTATAATATTGATTTTGACGATGTTCAGATACTCAAGGCACTTAATAACGCCAATCATAAACTAGGGCAGCTTAATGGCGCAATTAATTTACTGCCAAATCCTTATGTTATTTTTAATGCTATTACATTAGGCGAAGCAAAGGAATCTTCAGAAATCGAAAACATTGTTACTACTTTTGACGAAATCTTTAAGGAGATGTCTTATTCAAAAACAAATCCTGCATCAAAGGAAGTTTTAAATTATCGTCAGGCAATGCTCAAAGGCTATAACCTTGTAAAAGAAAATGGATTTTTAAGTGTGAATCATATAATACAAATTCACCACATTGTTGAGCCGGAAGCAGGAGATTTGCGTAAGTTGCCCGGCACGGTAATTATGAATACAAAGACTGGCAAAACTCTGCATACTCCGCCGCAGAATTATGAAGAAATTTCTGATTACCTTGCAAATCTTGAAAAATATATAAACATCAAAGACTTGGAAGACACTGATGCTATATTAAAAATGGCGATAATTCATTTTCAGTTTGAATCCATTCATCCATTTTATGACGGCAACGGACGAACCGGCCGCATGATAAACATTCTGTATTTAACTCTTGCAAAAAAGCTTGATATTCCAATTTTGTATTTAAGCAAGTATATAAACCAGAATCGTAAAAAATATTATGAATTATTAAATGCTGCACAACAGGATTTGTCAAAGATTAAAGATTTTATTCTGTTCATGATTCAGGGAATATATGAAATGTCAGCTTTTACTCTGAATTTTATAAATTCATTTATAAAAACAATGAATGAAGCGTCTAGCCTGATAAAAGAGCGGTGTCCAAAAATTTATTCCCAGGAGCTTGTTGAACATTTGTTTTTTGATTTTTATACAAAAAATGATTTTCTTTGTGAAAAACTTGGAATTACTAGAAACACTTCAAGCAAGTATCTGCACGAACTGACAGAAGCCGGAATCCTGATTGAAGAAAAAGTTGGAAAAGTAAAATTATATAAAAATGCATTTTTGTATAATTTGATCAGATTATGGTAGGAGAAGCAAATTACGGCAAACCATCTTCACTTGACGGCCAGTTTGTTCCTGCTATTTTTAAGAAATTGTGCTAGAATAAAAACGTGAATATTTATAGGTTTATCTACAATATTACAATGTTCCGCA